>MDSZ01055031.1_pt1 | contig 10025 bp, 9 predicted proteins | sample 811201 | NCBI WGS metagenome assembly MDSZ01 (sample SAMN05326647, study PRJNA326480) | marine metagenome | isolation source: seawater | place: Indian Ocean: North | collected 2010 | reverse complement strand
TGGCTTGTCCGGATAATTATTTTTCACCTTTTCCCCAAAAGTTATTGGATCCATATCTGATATTCTCATCATAACAATAACTAAATCATAACTTCTATCAGAAAGCATTCTTAAACCAGTAGTTGCATCTTTAGCATGCCAAACTCTTGGAGCATAAGAAAGATTCATACCTAAATATTCATAAAGTATTTGTTGAGTAAGACGACCATCCTCTTCAAGAATAAAAGCATCATAAGGGCTTGCAACTAGTAATATTTCATGAATTCGATGAAGCATTAGATCTTGAAAATTAATTGTCGCTTTATTGCTATAAGCCATTGTGAAAATTAGTTATATCACTTTTGGATATAAATAGAATTATACTTTAGTCGATAATTATAAATTAAATTCTTTTTTTAATAACTGGCTTAAATCAAAAAAATCTTATAAAAATCCATACCTTTTGATTAAAACTCTAAACTCATTTGATTTAAAGGATAAAAGAGTCCTTTTACGTGTTGACTACAACGTACCGATAGTTAATGATAAGATTACAGATAATTTTCGAATAGCTTCATCATTGCCAACGATCAAACATTGTATCAAGTCTGGCGCAAAAATTATCATAATGTCTCACTTAGGTCGACCCAAAGGTGACGTTATATCTAAAATGAGCTTAATTTCTGTCGGTGAATCATTAGCAGATTTATTAGAGATGCCAATAAAATTTTCTCATGATTGTATCTCTGAAGATGCTCATGATGTAACTTTAGGTTTGAGATCTGGAGAAATCCATTTATTAGAAAATCTAAGATTTCATATTGGTGAAGAAAAAAATGATAATGTTTTTTGTAAAAACTTAGCAAAACATGGTGAAATATATATAAATGATGCTTTTGGCACGGCACATAGATCACATGCATCAAACGCTGGGATTACTAGTTTTTTCTCAAATAAAGGAATGGGACTTCTTTTTGAGAAGGAACTAGAATTTTTATCAAATAAAACCAGAAATCCAAAAAAACCTTTAACTTTAGTTCTTGGTGGTGCAAAAATAGATTCTAAATTGGAGTTGATAAATCATTTTATATCTTTAGCGGATAATATTATAATTGGTGGTGGAATGGCATTTACTTTTTTAAAAGCTCGAGGAATTAACGTAGGTAAATCTCTTGTTGACGATTCTTGCTTAGATAATGCAAAAAATATTTTTTCTAGAGCTCGTGGAAAAGTTAATTTATTTTTTCCAAAAGACTTTTTATGTTCTAAATCATTAGAATTAAATAGTGCAAGTGACTTTTATGATCTAAACAAAATTCCATCAGATTTTTATGGTGTTGATATTGGCCCCAAAACAATTAAAGAGTTCTCAGAAGTTATATCAAATTCTAGAACTATTCTTTGGAATGGTCCAATGGGCATATTTGAAGTAGATGGTTTTCATGATGGAACGGAGCATATAGCAAAAAAAATTAGCGAAGAGACTCAAAATGGACTTATTACAATAGTTGGTGGAGGAGATTCTGTTTCAGCAATTAAAAAATTTGGTTTAATTAATGATTTTTCTCATATTTCAACAGGAGGTGGAGCATCACTTGAATTGCTATCTGGGGAAAATCTACCAGCAATTTATGCTTTGGAGGTTTAGATAATAATGAGACCTATAATAGCAGGAAACTGGAAGATGAACAAAACTATTGATGAGTCTATTTCTTTTATTAATAGTGTAAAAGAGACTGCTTCAGATGGGAATAGATCTAAAATAATATTTTGCCCTCCATTTACCTCATTATTTTCTATATCAAAATTGTTGTACAAATCCGATTTATTACTTGGTGCACAAAATGTTCATTCTCAAAAGAAAGGTGCTTTTACTGGTGAAATATCAGTTGATATGCTTAAATCAGCACTTGTTCAATATGTAATAATTGGTCATTCAGAAAGAAGAAAGCTTTTTGGTGAGTCAAATAAATTTATTCAGGAAAAAGTATTTTCAGTGCTTAATTCAGGATTGATACCTATTCTTTGTATAGGAGAAGAGCTAGATGAACGCTCTTCTGGGGAAACCGAATTAATTTTAAAGGAACAACTTGAATCAGTTTTTAATTCAAATAATATAGTTGATATAAAAAAAATAATTATTGCATACGAACCAATATGGGCAATTGGAACTGGTAATACTGCTACTACAAATCAAGTAGAAGAGGCCCATTCATTTATTAGATTAATTTTAGAAAATATATTTGGAAATAATGGTCAAAATATACCTATTATCTATGGTGGGTCGGTTGATGTTGATAACGCAAAATCGCTTATTAACGTAAATGGCGTTGATGGTTTCCTTATTGGGGGTGCCAGCTTAGATAGTAAAAGTTTTTGTAAGATAATTAAAATAGTATCAGAAAATTATAATAGAGGTTAGATGTGTTAGGTTTTTTAATTACAATTCATGCAATTATTAGTGTTTTGTTAATATCAGTAGTTCTTATGCAAGCAAGCCAAGGTGGCGGATTGGCAGGTTCTATTGGTGGTCAAACAACAAATGCCATATTTGGTGGACGAAGTGCATCTACTGCACTGAGTAAGATTACTACTTATTTAGCTGCCGCATTCATGGGCTTAGCTTTAATAATTAGTTTGTTAGGCTCACCCGATAGAGTTGGAACTGATTCAGTTATTGAAAGGGCTCAAGAAGATGGCTTGTTGATTCCAAATGCGGAAAATTTAACATTGCCTACGACTCCTCAAGATAATAAAGAAAAAAATAATTAATATTCAGCCGAAGTGGTGGAATTGGTAGACACGCTGTCTTGAGGGGGCAGTGGGGGTAACCCCGTGCCGGTTCGAGTCCGGCCTTCGGCACGGAAACAAAAGAAACAGGGAAAATAGTATGTATAAATATTTTTTAATCTTAATTGGGACAATTATTTTTGCACAATCCCCAGTTGAATTACAAAAAGTAGCCCAGACTAATTTAGATTCTGGTAATATTAGTGAAGCTGAAGTAGGATTTAATGCTGCGATACAAGCTGACCCAACATTTGCGCCCGCATATTTAGGTTTAGCTCACACTTTAATGCGTAAAGGTGATTTAAAAAAGACAGGAAATTATTTAAAAGAGGCAATTGAGATTGAGCCTGAGAATCAGGATTTCAGGGATGAGTTTGAGCGTTTGAGTGAACTAAATACTCTTATGAATCGAGGCATACGTTCTATGAAGAATGGAGACGCTGATAATGCTTTTGAATCCTTTCGAGTTGCATACGAAAAATTTCCAAATTATCCAGAATCTGTTTTCAATATGGGTTTGACTTTATTTAGAAAAAAAGATTTTAATGAAGCTGTTCAATATTTTAATAAAGCTTTAGAAATTAATCCTGAGCATAAAACTGCATCAGCTGCAATAAAAAATGTAGCAAAAAATTATTTTAATAATGGAAATCAATCATATAAAAGAGGTGATCTTGAAGGCGCACTTTCCTCATATAATAATGTTTTAAATGTTGATAAAACTTTTTATCAAGCTCATTATCAAATAGGTGTAATCCAATCAAAAATGGGTGATAAAGATCTTGCAGCAAAGTCTTATGAGAAAGCATTAGATGTTAATCCTCAATTTTATAAGGGATTTTTCGCCTTAGGTTTAGCTAAATCTTCTTTAAATGACAATGATGGTGCTTTAGCTGCGCTACAATCGGCTATAGATATATATCCTGGATATGATAAGGCTTATGGAGCCATGGGTGATATCTATATTGGATCAAAAAATTACGATAAAGCTAAACAAGTTCTAAATATGGCAATAACAGTTAATCCAAATTATTCAAGGGGATATGCTAATTTGGGAATAATTCATTCTGATGAAGAGAATTGGGATAGCGCTATCTCAAGTCTAGAAATGGCTGTAGCTTTGAATGAAAAAGATTCAATGAGCTTTTTTAGGTTAGCTAGTGCTCAAAATTTAAAAGGTGATTGTCAATCAGCTAAAGAGGCTGCTAGGAAAAGTGCTGATTTAAAATCTCGTTTTGGTGGCGCATGGTATGAGTTAGGAATTGCTGAATGGTGTGGAGGTAGAGGCAATAAAGCTGGAGCATTGAGTGCTTTAGAGAGAGCTAGGAATGATCGAGATTGGAGAAAAATGGCAGAATATGAAATTGACAAGGTCAAAAATCCTCAAAAATATGAAAAGTAATATTTAATTATTTATGATTAGAGCTATCATCTTTGATCTAGATAATACACTTCTGGATTTTGTTAAGATGAAACAGTTTGCTGTTAAAGCTGCAATTACAGCTATGATTGAAGCTGGTTTAAATGTTGATGAGGAAAAAGCGTACCAAGATATTTTTGATTTGTATGTAGATAAAGGTTGGGAAAATCAGCAGGTCTTTGATGATTACCTAAATCAAACTGTTGGTAAAGTAAGTAATAAAATTTTAGCTGCAGGCATTGTTTCATATCGCCGCGCAAGAGAAGCAACTCTATTAGTTTATCCAAATGTAAATAAAACATTAATTGAGCTAATTAAAATGGGTATTCAATTATCTGTTGTTTCTGATGCACCAAGTCGAGAGGCCTGGATGCGCTTATATTATTTAAATTTACATCATGTTTTTGATCCGGTATTAACATTTGATGATACTGGAGTCCGAAAACCATCTCCAAAGCCTTTTGAAATGGCATTAGAAATCATGAAATCAACACCTGATGAAGTTCTTATGATTGGAGATTGGCCTGAAAGAGATGTTGTTGGCGCTAAGCAAATTGGGATGAAAACTATTTTTGCTCGATATGGAGATACTTTTGGCACAGTTGATTCTGGCGCAGATTGGGATGTGAATGATATTTATGAATTAGTGGATATTGTTAAGGAGTTAAATAGCGCTTAGAAAATTATAGTAATCAACAATGCGACTACTAACTCAAAAACAAGCTAATCAGCTTGACGAAATATCTGTAAATGATCATAATATTTCTGAAAAATCACTTATGGGTATGGCTGGGAAAAAAACGGCCAATTTTATTCAATCTAAATTTCAACATAATAATGAGTTATCAATTGAAATAATATGTGGTAAAGGTAACAATGGTGGAGATGGTTTTGCTGCTGCACATTTTTTGAATAAGTCAAATTATAATATAACTATATATTCATTATTTGAGGCTCAATCCTTATCGAAAATGAGTTTAGTATTTCATAATCAATGTATTGATAATGGAATTGAAATTTTATATGGCAATAATGTTCCCAATGGAAAACCAAAGTGTGAAATTGTAATTGATGCAGTATTAGGTCTTGGAATTAGTGGCCAGTTAAGAGGAACTATAATTGAATGGACCAAGTGGATAAATAGTGCAAAAAATGTTATTTCAATTGATGTCCCCACAGGCCTAAATGTTGATTCAGGTGAAATATCTGAGGATGGCGTTTATGCTGATCATACTGTAACAATGGGTAAAACAAAGTTTGGAATGGTTGTTGAACCTGGCAAATCGCATTGTGGTGAAATCCACATAGTTGATATTGGATTTCCTAAAGTCATCGATCAATTAGATGGAAGAAGTTGGAAATTAATAAATGATTATGACATCAAATCAAAGATAAAAAGTATTAAGCCTGATACTCACAAATATTTACAAGGTAAAGTTTTGATAGTTGCTGGCTCCGCAGGTATGACTGGTGCAGCGTATCTATCAACAATGGCAGCTTTGAGAAGTGGAGCGGGCTTAACAATAACTTGTGCTCCTTCATCATTAAATTCAATTTATGAAAATAAAATTACTGAGGGAATGACACTCGCTTGTAATGATAATAATAAAGGATTTTTTTCTGAAGAAAATTATGAAGTAATTATGGATCACGTTAATTGGTGCGATGCATTAGTTATTGGCCCAGGGATTGGAGTAGAAAAACCTACAGCATTACTAGTAGAAAAATTGGTTCAGAATGTTGAAAAACCAATGGTCATTGACGCAGATGGCCTTAGACCTTTTTATGAAAACTTTGAACTTTTCAAAAAAATCAAATCTAATTTTGTTATTACTCCTCATCTAGGGGAGTTGGGCCAGATCATTAATAAAGATCCTTTAGAAATACGAAAAGAAATAATTGATGTCATTGACAATTTCATTAAAGATTTTCCTGGAATTCTATTGGCAAAGTTTTCACCATCTTTTGTTGCATGGAAATCAAAAGGATGTGTTAATTCTACAGGAAACCCAGCTCTAGCTACAGCAGGGTCAGGAGATGTTTTAGCAGGGATGATTGCATCATTAATAGCTCAGGGGCATAGCACAAAAAATGCAACGATTATATCAATTTTTATTCATGGGAAAGCAGCAGATCAATTATCTAGGTCTATAAGTAAAAGAGGTATGATAGCTAGTGATCTTTTGTATAAAATAGGACGGAATTTTTATGATTATGAATTATAAGACATTTAGAGTTCTCTTGATATTGTATATGGCCTTAATTCTTGGTGTTTCTACTCTACCAGGAGATTCGCTTCCAAAAACCTGGCTTTTGAATTGGGATAAATTGATACATTTATTCGAGTATTTTTTTCTTGGCATTTTAGCAATGATGAGCTTAAAAAATACTTCTATAACTTCTTCATTAGGTGTAATACTTTTTGGAATACTTTTTGGCTCAATTGATGAATATTTACAATCATTTATATCTGGTAGATTTTCAAGTGGGCTTGATGTGCTAGCCGATGGAATTGGCGTAACAATAGGTGTATTGCTTGTTGTTGGAAATAAGAGCAAATGATAAAACGATTATTTATTAAAGATTTCGCAATAATCAATGAATTAGAATTATCTATTAAAGATGGATTAACAATCATTACTGGTGAAACAGGTGCAGGTAAATCAATTATATTAAAGTCACTTGGAATTGCACTTGGTTCGAAAGCTGATAAGGTATATGTAAGAAGTGGGCAGGATAAATCGGTAATTGAAGCTGAGGTTGATGACTCAGCTGGTTCAGTTTTTCGAAGATTGATTTCAAAGGCTGGTCGTGTTCGTTCATTTATCAATGAAGAACCAATATCTGAAGCTGATTATAGGTCAGCTACAAAAGTTTTTGCTGATTTTCACGGTCAGAATGAGCAGCAATTCATTATGAATCCCAAAACACATGTCGATTTTCTAGATCGATTTTGTGGGCTTGAAGATAAAGTTTTAGAAATAGAATCTTGTTATAATGATTATATAACGATTGATCAACAAATAACAGATTTGAAAGAATTAAGTCAGAATGCGTCGAGTAAAAAAGAACTTATTGAATTTCAATTAAATGAGATTAATTCTGTAGATCCAAAGGTCGATGAGGATATTGAGCTTACTACGCAATTCAAACGTTTAAATAATGTAGATGAACTGATTTCTACACTTAAAAATTTGAATCAATCTCTAACTGAAAATGAGCACTCGATTTATCGTCAACTATCATCTGCAATTTCTGACTTAGATAAAATATCAAACTATGATGACTCAATTAAATCATATGTTGAAATAATAAAACAGTCATCTATCGCAATACAAGATGCATCATCTGGATTGTTAAATTATGCTGATGGTATAGATAATGATCCATCTTTAATTCTAGAAGTAGAAGAGCGACTACATTCTATTGAAAGACTAAAAAGAAAGTATGGTGGTTCAATAGAATCTGTTCATGAATATTTAAATGAAGCATTAGAGGAATTAGATGAATTATCTAACGTAGATAAAAAGATTGATTCACTCAATGAAGAAAAAAATTATCTTATTGCTAAGTACCAAAGGTTAGCTGATGATGTTCATCGGATTAGGTCTAATTCTGCTAAGGAAATAGATGAGCAAATTCAAAATGAAATGTTTGAATTAAATATACCGAAGGCTCAATTCGTTATTTCAATTACGAATAAAAATGATCCTCAAAGTAATATACGTTTTGATAATGTTGGCGTTGTTTTCGGGCCAAAAGGCTATGACCAAGTAGAGTTCTTCTTTAGTGCGAACCCAGGTGAATCGCCTAAGCCTCTAAGTAAGATTGCATCAGGTGGAGAGGTTTCAAGAATAATGCTTGCAATAAAATCGGTATTAAAAAAGAGTGACCCTGTCCCTACACTTGTATTTGATGAGATTGATGCAGGTATTTCTGGACAGGCAGCAGAAAAAGTTAGTGAAGCATTAGAAAAATTGAGCAAAGATAAGCAAGTAATTTGCATTACACATTTACCTCAAATTGCTTCAAAGGCGGACCATCACATTTATATTTCTAAAGAGATTGGTAATGAAAAAACAGTAGTTAGTGCTCGTTATCTTTCTGAAGATGAGAAAGTGCATGCTATTGCAGAATTATTTAGTGGTGAAATCATTCCATCAGAAGGTTTAAATACAGCAAAACAATTTAGAACACAAGCACGTGGATAAATTAGTTATAGATGGGGGAAGGCCACTAAATGGTACTGTCGAAATTAGTGGAGCAAAAAATGCTGTTTTACCTATTATGGCTTTATCACTATTAAGTGATGGAAAATCAATTTTACATCGAGTCCCAGACCTCCGAGACACAAGAACATTTATTCGTTTATTGAATATGTTAGGAGCAAAATCTCATTTTGAAGACCATTCCCTAACAATTGACGGTTCGGACATTACTTCTTTTGAAGCTCCTTATGATTTAGTTAAAACAATGCGGGCATCTTTTTATGTGATGGGTCCGCTTTTGGGGCGTTTTGGTGAGGCTCGTGTATCATTACCTGGAGGATGTGCTTGGGGACCAAGACCAGTAGATTACCATTTAAGAGGTTTTGAGAAGTTAGGAGCTAAGATTACTCTTAAAGATGGATATATAATGGCTAAGGCAAAAAAGTTGAAGGGTGCTGATATAAACTTTGAGATTGCTTCTGTAGGTGCAACTGCAAATATAGCTATGGCTGCTGTTTTAGCTGAAGGTACAACGAGAATAATTAACGCAGCTGCAGAGCCACATATTGTTCAGCTATGTGAAACTTTGAATTCAATGGGTGCTGAAATTGAAGGCATTGGTTCAAATAACCTTATAATTCATGGAGTTAATAGTCTTAATAATTTTGAAGTCTCTATCATCTCTGATATGATCGAAGCTGGTACATTTTTAATGGCTGGGGCATCCCTTGGAGATATCACAATAGATAAGGTAGATCCTTCTCATTTATCCATCGTTTTAGATAAACTAAACCAAGCTGGTTGTGAATTGTCATTAACAAAAGATTCAATTACAATTAAAAAATGTGAAAATATTAAACCAGTTGATATGTCAACAGATGTACACCCTGGTTTTCCTACTGATCTTCAGGCTCAGTGGATTGCTCTAATGTCAATAGCAAATGGGGCTAGTAAGATAACTGATAATATATATCATGATCGTTTTTCCCATGTACCAGAGCTGAATCGTCTTGGAGCGGAGATCACAACAGACAAAAATTCAGCCTTTGTTAAAGGTGTTAATCAATTAAGAGGTGCTCAAGTTATGTCTACAGATATAAGAGCCAGCGCTTCATTGGTGATTGCGGGGCTTATTGCAAAAGGAAGAACAGATATTAGTAGGATATATCATATCGATAGAGGATATGAATGTATTGAGGAGAAATTCCAATCACTAGGTGCTAAAATCTATAGGGAAAAAGAATAAATAAAAGAATGGGAATCATTTGATAATTTTATTTAAAATAAGTGCTTCGTCGGGAAAGGATTCATTATGCGAATCGTAATAATTGGTGCTGGTGAAGTTGGATTTCACGTTGCCAAATCTTTAAGCCAAGATGACCATGACATTACTGTCATGGACATAAGTGCTTCAAAATGTAAAAGAGCGAGTGAAAACTTAGACGTTATAGTTGTTGAAGGTAATGGCGCAAGCCCGCGTAATTTATCAAGCGCTAATGTTCAAGAAGCAGATTATGTACTTTGCCTAACTCGAGTTGATGAAGTTAACCTTATTGCATCTCAGCAAGCTCATGAGCTAGGAGCAAAAAAAATTGTAGCTAGGCTACGCAATCAACAATACACAACTA
>MDSZ01255390.1_pt1 | contig 10026 bp, 4 predicted proteins | sample 811201 | NCBI WGS metagenome assembly MDSZ01 (sample SAMN05326647, study PRJNA326480) | marine metagenome | isolation source: seawater | place: Indian Ocean: North | collected 2010 | reverse complement strand
TTTTCACGGAATTTCATCATTAATTCATAGGAGTAATCATGGTGGTCTTCATGGTGGTCGTCATAATAATTATGATGGTAGTTATACCAGTAATAACCTGGGAAATATAGCCTTTCATCACCAGCAACTAACGTCATTTCTCCATCTTCATACTCATGGTATGCATTGCGTAATTCAGAATTCGAAGAAGTGATTAAGTCACCATCGAAATCGAATATATAATTGTTAAGGACAACGCTGGAATCGTACTCGCCATCAGTTGTTATAACTATTACATAATCTCCCTCCTCTAATTCTAAATTCATGTGTTTGAATTCACAATAATCAACGGCACAGTCCCAATCATAATTGTAGTGGTAATCAGACATGTTAATAATTTCTGAAAAAGTATCAGTCGTATCAAATGCATCGTATAAATACACATCAAAACCTGAACCATAGCAATCATCAGAACCATTATCCAACTCTTCGCATGTGTGACCTGATGTAATCATATATCCCTCAAAACCTTCAGGACCTACTACAAATGTTTCCGTACTGTACAACTGGAAGTTAACATATTTACTAAAGGTGTTGTGTGTATGATATGTGAAATTAGCTGCAGAATCTTGAACATAATCATCATCGTCTCCATCGTGATCCCAGCAGCCACCGCAATATCCCCTAGGAGATGAATAAATTTCCCCTGAAATTCTTGTTTCACTGCCATCGCCATGAGACATTGTATGGTTATAAGTACCAAACTCGTCACATTCCAAAAAATTACCATTGAAGGCTATATAACAACCAGTCACGGTGACTAATGTGTAAACTTGGTTAGCTACTAAATTGGCTTTCATGTAGTAGTTACAGTCAACATGAGTTTTGTTAGTATTTGCCCATTCACAGTATGTATCTTCAACAGCAAATATTTCATCAGGAGTTAAGTCAATTCCTGGAATGTACTCGTGCTCACCTTCTAGGAGATAAATATCTCCGTTCCAATGATTCCAAGTATCATAGCTCCAGAATTCATCTTCTCCGTCTTCACAATCCCAATTGTAATCGTTTACTTGGTAAATCCAGACTTGCGTTCCATCATGACAATCGAACCAATTAACTGGTTCACCTTCACAATCTTCATCAACTGCTTCCTGACAATCATCTGAAGTATCATCTGGAGTATTGCTATCATACCATTGCTCATCTGCACCATCTTCACAATCTACTGTGTTATTGTTTACATGGATGAAATCAATTTCAGTTCCATCACCACAAATGAAAGATGGAGGAGGTGTGTAGCTACTCTCGAAATTTGAATGTATTGATACTTCTTGATCAACGCTGACGGTAATAAAATCCGTTTGATACAAACCGGGGTTAACATAAGGGTAACATCTATCATCATTCTCGCCATAATAATCTTCACAATCATTATTATGATTATCATCATGATTATCATCGTTGTTGAACATGCTTTGAATGACGTTGTTTGTCATAAATTCTTCAGCTGTAATATCGCCATCATCATAAGCAAACATTACATAGAAGAAATTACCTTCATCATTGTGAGAATCACAGTGGTCTGGATTATCATTACAATAATCGTACATCATTCTGTTACAGGACATCCCTGCCATATTGTTGTCTAAACAATCTTCCATCATTTCACATTCGTCATCAGTAAGGCCTGGTGGACAGTGCCAACCATCATTGTTGTGGCCATGGTCACCACCGTTTGGCCCACTATTCATGTCGACCCACATTAGACCTGCTGCATCGCATTCATCTTGTGAAGTGATTGAAAAATCCACTTCATGTATACCACTATCATAACATACCATCATTGGACCGTGATCGTCATGGTCATCTTCCATCGTCAGGAAAGTTTCATAACAATCCTTTGTGATTTCATCGGGATTACCTCCCATCACATCTTCACAAAATTCTGCCAAATCTTCTCTAAATCTATCAGACTCTTCAACTGGATAAGTACCCGTAACAGTTACATGCCAGTTGCTCAAGTCTTCCATTTCAAGAACAACATCAAAATTCAAAATTCTAAAGTCACTACCATCTTGGCTTGAATTAGATGAGATGAAATTCTGATATTCATTTTCGTCCATAAGACCGTCGTCACCACTGAATTGGTTAAAAATGTCCATACATTCCTCATCAGACAGGTCGTCAGGACAAATGACCAGTAATTCATTTGACTCTATTTTGCCATCATCGTTTTCATCCAATTCGGAGAATGATGGAAAGTGGTCATGGTCGTGCACATCATCATGATTTTCGTGATCTGCACTTGCATTGTAAGCTGGTATGGCTACGAATGCACTTAAGACCATCATGAAAATGACTGCTAGCACTGCTAGTCTGCTAATGTTCATGAATCTTTCTAGAAATGAGCGTATATATAGATTTCAGTTTATTTTGGTAAACCTAGGTCCCTACACTGTTGGGAGCGGGTGAGCGCTCCCTAGTGTGTGTTGTCTTTACAGACGACGTGATATCAGTGCTATGCCGATAACTGCCAATACACCCAGTACTAATCCGAAACCAGGTGTTTCTTCATCATCTCCGGAATATGGAGTAGATGTATCAGTTTCTGCGGAATCTCCAACTACTACCTCACCAACCATCTGCATACCAACGTGTGGCTCACAGATGTAATGGAATGTGGTTGCTTCCGTGAAAGTGTGTCTGAAATCAACTGTTTTTGCCGTAGCCCCACTGTAAACTCCTCCTTCTTTCCTCGTCTGATCTCCCTCTGAAGAAATTTCGGCAACGTTGTGAAGGTCAGCTGAATCTGTCCATTGCCAGCATACAGTTTCTCCGACTTTAATGGTCAATGAAGCTGGGCTGTAAGCATATCCTGTTGAGTCAAGGCCTATGACATGGTCGCATGCAGGCATTGTTTCCTCTTCCTTAGATTCTTCTTCCTTAGTTTCATCTTCCTTGACAGGCATCAATACTTTGTCAATGACGTGAATTACTCCATTGCTAACAGGAACATCAGCAATAATTACAACAGCATCATTTACAGATACAGTGTCGCCTATCATGAATGAGAGCTTATCGCCACTAAGAGCTGTGGCTTCCATTCCATCTGTCAAGTCAGACGACATAACCTTTCCACTAACTACGTGCATTTGTAGAATTCCTGCAAGTGCAGATATTTTTTCGTCAGTGTCGTAATCATCAAGGCTAATTCCTGCAGCTGTAAATGCTTCATCTGTTGGTGCAAATACAGTGAATGGACCTTCTCCTTTCAAGGTGTTTGTAAGATCAGCCTTTTCAAGAGCTGCAACCAAAGAGGAGTGTATGGTTGTAGCTGCTGCTGTGGTTGGAATATCTACTGAAGGAACCCAAGATTTATCGCATGTCTCTGCTGTCTTAGTTACGTCAACGGTGTGTGTTGCGAAGTCGTAGCAAATTTCGCCAGCAGGTGGAATCATTACTTTATTGATAACATGGATAACACCATTACTGACTGGAACATCGGCCAAAATGACGCTAGCTCCATTAACTGACACATTACCTTCTGAGATACTGAAAGCCAAAGTTCCACCGTTAAGTGCGGTGGCTATCATTCCGTTAGAAAGATCTGTTGACATGACTTTTCCACTGACAACGTGGTAAGTCAATATATTTGCAAGTGATTCTGAGTCAAAGTCATCAAGATTTATTCCTTCAGACGTAAAAGCTTCGTCTGTTGGTGCGAACACTGTGAAAGGTCCTTCACCTTTTAGAGTTTCTGTCAAATTAGCTTTTGCAATCGCTGCTACTAGAGAAGTGTGAATAGTCGTAGCTGCTGCTGTGGTAGGAATATCAACGGCAGAAACCCACATCTTATCGCAAGTTTCTTCGGTTTTCGATAGATCCACTGTGTGGGTGTCCATGTCATAACATATTTCACCTTCACTAGAGGTATCTGGTGATTCAGAAGGCGGCATCAAGACTTTATCAATGATGTGAATGATACCATTAGATGTTTGCACATCAGCGCTTGTAACACTTGCCTCACCGTTGAGAACTACAGCTCCTTGACCGAATATGTTAACAGTAATTGGCTCTTGGATGAGTGAATTAATTTCCATACCATCTTCAAGGTCACTGGCCATTACACTGCCCATTGTTACGTGATAAGACAAAATCTTGGCTAGAGTTTCATTTTCCTCGTCTGTGTCAAAGTCACTAAGATTCAAACCAAGGTCTTCAAATGCTGAATCAGTTGGAGCAAACACGGTGTATGGACCTTCGCTAGATAGTACACCAACTAGACCGGTGTGTGTTAGTGCTGCTACCAGTGAGTTGTGTTCACCAGTTGATACTGCGGTAGCAGGTATGTTTGATAGTGGAGTGGATTTGGTTAGGGAAAAAACGCTTTCCATGCTTGAGTGAACAGTACAGTAGTAGCTAAGCGTGTCATCAACTGTGAAATCATCTCCAAAAGAAATAGTAAAACTCTGTGAGCCAGTTATGCCTGAGTCACTAGAACCGTCTCCTGTTAGAGTTATCTTGTCACTAGAATCTTGCTTATACCCTACATCGCTGACATAAAATGGATGGCTAGTAGCACCATTGAGCCTATGAAAGGTGTACGTGTGAGAAATGTCTAGCTCAATAATTTCAGTTGTTCCTTCGGAGTCTTCGTAGAATGTGTAGTAAGGCTCAGACATCGAGCCGCCACTGACGTAGACATGGATGACATCATCACTCTCTTCGGCACTAGCTCCGTAACTTGACTGGTCAAGACCGACGCCAAGAGCCAACATGACTACAAGCGGCGTAAGCATGAAGGGAGCGTAGTCCTTCATTATTTTCAAAACAGTGAATACCGTAAAAACCGCCATAGCGGCGACAGCAGGCACTAGTCTGATTATTTGTTCAACTATTGTTGTGTTCATAACCTATTTTGAGCAGGAAGTTATTTAAAAGTTAAGAAACTGGTGACTAACTATTGTTTACTAGTGCTAACTAGGCTACAATTTCGACTTTTGTCGACGATAATCTGCAATACTTTTAACAGCTGCAGAGATACATTTAGTCACTTTTTTGGCTGTCGGAATGTGTAATTTTTCATCTGGACCGTGAGCGTTACCACCAGGTCCTCCAGCCCCTGTTATTATGAATTTAGAATCTCTGTATCTGGCCTGCAACATTGCCATCACAGGGATAGTTCCGCCGATGTATAGACTCATTGGGGAATTGCCATAAAATTCGAGGCAAGCATTTTCTAAGTCTTTAGAGATAGACTCAGGTAACTTTGGAGATAGAAATCCGTCTGCTACTTCATTTATCTCAGCTGTAACATGGGCTCCGTTTGGAGGGTTATCTTCTAATAAGTTTTTAACCTTGGAAGCAATTGACAAAGCATCAAGACCGGGCGGTGTTCTTATGGAGATTTTCAAATCCGTATTAGTTCTTAGTACATTTCCTGCAGAATGTATTGGAGGAATTCCGCCTACTCCTATTACCGATAGGCTCGGCTTGAGATTCATGGTGACAAAAATATCTAAAGGATCTTCAACCTGTTTCCTTACGCCTTCCAAGAGTGGAAAATCTTTCAAGTCATTTCCCTTCATCTTAATAATTTGAGAGCAAATATCATTCATTTCTGGCGTAACTTCTGTGTGTAGCCATTCAGGTAATATTTCTCCCGTATTTTCATCTTCTAAGCGTGACAATAATTGTCTTATTAGCCTGAAAGAAGAAGGCATGACGCCACTCCCGTGGCCTGAATGAACCCCTTCTGATGATACTTTAACAGACAATGTACCCGCAACTATTCCCCTGAGGCTTTGTGTAATCCAAAGCCTGTCATAATCCATTCCCCCAGTATCTAAGACAATGACCACATCTGGGATACCAAGTTGAGGTTTAAGCTCATCCAAGTAAAGCTCGAGGTCTGGAGAACCACTCTCCTCGCCTGTTTCAATAAGAAATCGGCAAGTGGGATGAGGGAGCCCTTGCTCTTGCAAACCTAAGACTGATAATATGCCCGCATATCCTCCATAACCGTCATCAACACTGCCTCTACCATAGAGCCAATTGTCCTCTATAACAGGTTTCCACGGACCTTTCCCTTCAGACCAACCTGTAGCTTCGGGTTGCTTGTCCAGATGAGAGTAAAATAATATCTCACCTTCAGCATCACCGTTAATTGTAACTAGGAGAACTGGTGACCTGTAACTCAAGCGATGAACTGAAATGCTTGTCCTTTCCAGGGGTAAACTTTTGACCCACGAAATAAATGTCTCTATCGCTGCGTCTAAATATCCATTTTCCTCCCAATCAGGGTCGAATGAGGGTGACAAAGCTGGAATCTCTATGAATTCGCAGAGGCTTGGTAATGCTGACTCGTCCCATTTTTTATCAATAAAATCGGATAATCTTGAAAGATCTAAAGATTTCATAAATCAGTGGCTTACTTTTCGCATGCGAGATACTATCAGAACCGAAAGCAAAGCAAAGGCAAAACTAAAACCTGGAATATTACCATCTTCAGTAACTTCCTTAAGAATTTGTGAGGATGAACAACCGTCTATATCAACGGATTCTCCAAGAGGAGTTCCAGGACACCTATCGCTATCATCATCGATTCCATCATTATCATCATCCATGTCATTTTCATCTAAAATTCCGTCATTATCGTCATCCTCGTCGAATTGATCAACAATTCCATCGTTATCAACGTCAGGGTCTCCATCTTCCTTCAATATTTCATTTCTTTCATCATCTGTTAGTGGTGTTGCTGTTACATAAGTTAAAACATCCGTTTCATTCTTATCATCCCAAACCCATTGAGGTATGAGAGCCTCATAGTGATTAGTGCCGTTCATCTCAAATTCAACAACCATTCCAGTCCAACCAAGATGACAACGATTGTCATTCAAAACCTTATCGAATCCCCAAACCTCTAAGCAATCTTCAGGACCGGCTTCATTGGGCTCTCCTTCTGCCCAGAAATCTACGCTGAAATTTTCACCGGTTACCCATTCCCAACCATCTGCAGGCTCCATGTAATTTGGATTACTCATATTATGAAAACCTCCTAGCCAATAGGATTGACCATCTAGCAATGAGAAAATCAGCTCAGCCTCCTCCTCGCTAGTTATAGTTGCAAGGTGACCGTTGACTCCTTCGTATACTAGTGTTTCAGCATATTCTGCAGCTTCCTGCCAACTGTATGAAGTATAATTAGCAAACCCTTGACTGAAGGTAGCCTCCAATTTTCCAACGGTGCCATTCTCAGCAGAAAAACCAAACCACTCATAGGGAGGGTTATAGTAATCATCAGTAGCATACGGCCAAACGTCTGAGCTCTCTGAATTAATACTTGTAAAGACCTCCCCATAACCTAGACCAAAGTAGAAATTTGTTTCTTTGCCCTTAAAATCTTCATCAGGCCACTCAAAGGTCAAAGTATGATTCCCAGGAACGTGTGAACTGTTTGGAAAGGAAACATGCATCCATTGGCCTATCCACAATCTACCGTCAGACCCATCAGAAAAAGTACCTAGAAGGTTAGATGTTGGCCCTACACTCTCAAACTCCCAATTGTCCCATACTGCATTAACACCATTAATTGCCAAGATAGGACCATCTGAAGCTATCTGATCGGGCTGTTCATAATGGTCATTAAGTATTTCATGTTGAATCATGCCAATTTTATCAGCTTGTGAATTGCTGCTTCCAATAGATTCATTAACTTTTACAATACGCTGGGACACGATGCCTCGGGGTACTCCATCAATCATAGACTCGATTATGAAATTATCACGAACCCAACTTATCATTTCTAAAGTTATTAAATTATCAAAGGTGGCATTTTCGTCAATTAATAACTTAGCTTGACCATCGTACGAAACAGTTAAATTAGAAATTGTTGTTAGTGCATCGTCTGCACCCACGGTACCGTTAACTACATCATCAAGTACAGCACTAACGTCTTTCCTATATTGCACGTCCAATATAAACAATTGATAATTTTTTACCATAAGTTTTCTGAATGTTTCTGACTCCTCATTAGAGTATTCTCTGCGCATATATACATGACCTGAAAATTCTTGGGTGTCATTTTCATCAAAATTCTTTAAATCTAATTCATGCAATGTAAAATCATATTGCAAAAAAGGTTGATACTCATAGAATTCTTCATCATTTTCTGCGCTGTAATTTGGAGCGTGAAAAAGGGCGCCAGTTACAATTAATGCGGCTAAAAATAAGACTAAAGATACTCTTGTCATAATTTTAAGTTAGTCTTGCGGTATTTATAGAGTATTGCCAAACAAACTATATTAAACTGAGCCGGCAATAAAATTCTATGGTACCTTGGTATCGTTCGTATGTAATACCCTTCGGACTAGCTCTTATCGCTTTTCTTATTATAACAACCGGAGGATGGATTCGTATTAATGATGCCGGAGAGAGCTGCCCTGACTGGCCAACATGTTTCGGTACTTGGGGTTTTGACGTTTCTTCTGATGAGCAAGAAGAATGGTGGAATGAGAATCCCGACGAAATCGATTCCAGAGGTGGAAATCACAGATACACTACTTATCAAATATTCACCGAGTGGGCACATAGAGCCTTGGTGGGAGTTATAGGAATTCTGGTTGCTTATAGCCATTATACCGCTTATTCGCTTAGAGATAAAATTGGTTCTAGAGTTTACAAAATACACTTTGTTTCCAGTATGTTTCTAGTTATGCAGGCTGTTTTAGGCTACGTAACAGTTGATCTTGATAACGCCCCATGGACTGTCTCATTGCATCTCTTTATGGCTCTTGTATTTACTACATCATTAATCACAGTTGGATTTGTTTGGTGGCAGAATCAAAGCGGACTTCCTGAATATTTCAGAATCAATAAAATAAGCGGCAGGATGAAGAATTTCATTTGGTGCCTGTGCCTCATTGTACTAGTTCAGCTTATGGTAGGCGCCTATCTTTCAACCAGTTATCACAGAGCCGCTTGTGATATCGGGTTTTACAAAGGATGGCCCCTATGCCAGAGCTCTGTGCTTCCAAGTCTTGAGCAATTTGGCATAATCCTAAATTACGGGCATAGAGTATCTGCAGTAATAGTGGGAATTTTACTAATATACGTTCTAAACGAAGCAAGAAAAGAGAGTAATAATTCAAATCTAGATAAGTTTTTGAGAATAGCTAGTTTCTTTTACTTTGGAAACATACTTTTAGGTGGTTTGTACATTGTAACAGCCGTCGATGGAGTGTTTCTAGGTTGGCTCTCGCTTCTACATTTACTTGTAGGGGCCTGCGTATTTCTAACATTAGCAACAACATATTTGCTAATTAATTTAAGCGAAATCAAGGGAACAAATGTCTCAAACTAAACCATCACTACTAAGTATTTATTGGATTTTAATGAAACCAAGAGTCGTTTTCTTGTTGCAGGTGACTGCACTCTGTGGAATTTTTACATATGACTTTAGTGAAGGCTATGACGATGGAAGAAATTACATAGATAGCATCTGGACGTCATTTGTAGTTTTACTGGGAGGAACAATGGCAAGCGGAGGGTCCATGGCAGTGAATATGTGGTACGAAAGAGATATTGATCCCTTGATGGAGAGAACTGAGAATAGACCAATTCAATCTGGTTTTATATCTGCTGAGCATGCATTAATATTCGGAATTACAATTTCTTGTGCGGGAGTTGTCTTTGTGTCTTTGCTGACTAATATTAGTGCTGGAATCTTAACTGCAGCTAGCGCTTTGTTCTACACTGTAGTGTACACAATGCTTCTAAAGCGAAGAACTCCTCAGAATATTGTTATTGGAGGTTTGGCTGGTTCCACCCCTCCTGCCATAGGTTGGGCAGCTGCTTCCAATAGTGTATTTGAGTTGTTACCTTGGCTTATGGTACTGACAATCTTTCTTTGGACTCCCGCGCACTTTTGGGCGTTAACATTATCCAAAAGACGCGACTATGGAGATGCCGGAGTGCCAATGCTTTCGGTGGTCAGTGGAGAAGACACTACTAGGAGATATATTCTACTTTATTGTGTTTGCTTAG
>MDSZ01083829.1_pt1 | contig 10026 bp, 11 predicted proteins | sample 811201 | NCBI WGS metagenome assembly MDSZ01 (sample SAMN05326647, study PRJNA326480) | marine metagenome | isolation source: seawater | place: Indian Ocean: North | collected 2010 | reverse complement strand
TCCTATTGCAAGTAATTCAATATTTGTTTTATTTTCAATCCATTTAACTGTTTTTTTAAGATTAGACTCTAGATAGTCACTTGTGTTTGTTGAAAGGGTAGAATCATCTACTGGAGCTCCATCTGAGATAACCATTAGAATTTTTCTTTCTTCCTTTCTCCTGTTCATTTTATTGTACGCCCATTTTAGCGCTTCACCATCAATATTTTCTTTTAATAATCCCTCTTTAAGCATTAAGCCAATATTATTTTTTGCTTGTCTCCAAGGCGTGTCAGCCGATTTATAAATAATATGTCTAAGATCATTTAATCTTCCTGGCAAAGTAGGCTTATCATTTTTCATCCATTTTTCTCTAGAAGATCCTCCCTTCCAATGTTTTGTAGTAAAACCAAGTATTTCAACTTTGACTGCACATCTTTCTAATGTTCTAGATAGTATGTCTGCGCATATAGCTGCTACTGAGATAGGCTTACCTCTCATAGAACCAGAGTTATCAATTAAAATTGTTACTAATGTATCTTTGAATTCAATGTCTTTTTCTTTTTTGAAAGACAAAGAATTAAATGGATCCATAATTATTCTCGGTAATTTTGATGTGTCCAACAATCCCTCCTCTAAGTCAAAATTCCAAGACCTATTTTGTTTTGCTAAAAGTTTCCTCTGTAATTTGTTAGCAAGTTTAGAAATGAAATTTTTAAGCTGTAATAATTGTTGATCTAAATTTTTTCTTAGTCTCGTTAGTTCCTCAGCGTTCTCTAACTCTTCAGCTTTAATAATTTCATCAAATTCCTCAGTATAAGCTTTATAATTTATATCGCCTAAGATATTGTTACCTTTTTTTCTTAAATCTGGCTGTGAACTTTCCTCTATCTCAACGTCCTCCTCAGCTTGGTCTGACTCTTTTGCCTCATTTTCCAGATCTGGCATACCAGAGTCAATGGACATCTCTTCTTGTTTATCCTCTTTCTCTTTTGCCTGTTTTTCTTGGTTATCCGGTTTATTTTGTTTATCATCATTATTCTGTTCATCATCTTTTTTTTCTTTTTCATCAAGGTTTTCATCAAGATTCATATTTGCGATAAGCTCAGAAATTAAAGAATTAAATTTTTCTTGTTCCAAAGTAAAATCATTTAATTGATTAATTTTATCTTTAAATTTTTCGTTTAAATCTTTTTTATAGGATTTAAGTTTTTTATCGACCAGACTGTTATTTTCAAAATCAAGAAATTTAGTTCTTAAATAATTTTCAAAAGACTCAACAATTTTATCTTCACTGCTTTTTAGATCTAGACCAGATAGCCTCTCCTGGTAAAAAGTTTCAATGTTATTTTTTACTCCTTTAAAGTAGCTAGTTCCAATTTTTTCACATCTAATTTTTTCTGAAATTTTATATAATTGTTTAGATATATTACCCTCAGGCTCATATTGTTTAAATGTTTTAGGATTAGAAAATCTATGCCTCAAAGATTTTGAGTCCGCAATTGCCCTTATTTGATTATAATTTAATTTATTGTTTACAGAACTCAATTCTGGAAGTCTTATTGAATTTTTTTCAGATTTAGAGCTATCACTTCCAAAAGAAACTTCTATTTTTTCAGAATTAGACAATGACCTTACCGTCGAACTTATTGCAGTTTTAAAATCAGCTATTTTTTCTTTTTTATTTTCCACTTTACAAAGTGATATTGATAGATGACTCAGGTAAGTCTTCACCAAAGCATCTTTGATAGTACTCAGAAATTATTTTCTTTTCTAATTCATCACATTTGTTTAAAAATGTAATTCTAAAAGCATATCCCTGATCTTTAAATATACTTGTATTTTCTGCCCAGTGCAAAACTGTTCGAGGACTCATAACAGTGGAGATGTCACCGTTTACAAAACCTTTTCTTGTTAGATCAGCAACTTTGATCATGTTAGATAAAAGCTCTTTTCCTTCTTTATTATTAAAGTTTTTATTCTTTGCCAAAACTATTTCCAATTCTTTTTCAAAAGGTAGATAATTTAATGTTGAGACTATATTCCATCTATCCATCTGACCTTGGTTGATTTGTTGAGTACCATGGTACAAACCAGTTGTATCTCCTAAACCAACAGTATTTGTCGTAGCAAAAATTCTAAATAAATCGTGCTGTTGTAAAACTTTATTCTTATCTAATAACGTAAAGTTACCCTCACTTTCTAAAACTCTTTGAATTACAAACATCACATCTGGTCTTCCAGCATCATATTCATCAAAAACTAATGCCACCGGATTTTGAATTGACCAAGGTAAAATACCTTCCTTAAATTCTGTAATTTGTTTTCCATCTTTTAATATGATTGCATCTTTTCCAATTAAATCTATTCTACTTATGTGGCTATCTAAATTAACTCTAATACATGGCCAGTTAAGTCTTGCAGCCACTTGTTCGATATGAGTTGATTTACCTGTTCCGTGATAACCTTGTATTAAAACTCTCTTATTAAATGAAAAGCCAGCCAAAATTGCTAAAGTAGTATCTTTATCAAATTTATAATCATGGTCTATTTTTGGGACATATTCATTTTTTTTTGAAAAAGCTCCGACTTGCATATCACTTTCAAAACCAAAAGTTTGCTTGACTGACAATTTGATGTCTGTTTTTTGTAAAAACTGTTCCGAGTTCATTTTTTTCCTAAAGTTTTTTTTAGTTGACTATAAGCCAAGGTAATTTTTTTTAATTTATCTTCAAATTTTTTATCTCCTTGGTTTTTATCAGGATGATACTTTTTTACAAGTTCTTTAAATTTTGAGTGAATTTGTTCCCATTTTACCTCCTCATTTAATTCCATAACTTGTAATGCATCCTTATCTTGCTGTGACATTTTCGTTTTTTTGAAATCTCTGAAGTTTGAACTTTTAAAGATATTTAATTTATCATCTAATGCATTGTTCCATAATATGTTAAAGAAATTATCAGATGACCCAAAAGTTTTTGTAGATTTATGCCAAGTTAAATCAGACTTTATAAAAAATTCTATTTCTTGGTCATTCATGTTTTCAAAATAATTCCAATTTTTATTAAAAATTTTAATATGATTTAAACATAGCAATCTATATTTTTTACTATTATCTCTTTCAACCGGCGCTCTATATGCCCCAATTTCATTACAATTTTCCCAATCACAAATTATTTTCATTGCATAGTTCTATATAGTAAAATTAAATTAATGAAAATTTATTTTGAAGAAATTAAAACTAAATTAAATAAAGAAATTAAGTTAGAGGATATAGAGATTGTTGATAATTCACAAAAACATAAAGGACATAAGTTTTACTCTCCTGAAAAATACCACCTTCATTTAAAAATTAAATCTTTGTATCTATCTTCTCTAACAAGACTTAACGCACAGAAAATTATCATGAAGGTTCTAAGCAATGATCTCAAATCAAAAATTCATGCGCTAGAAATTAGTATTGAGAAATAGTTTTGGTAAATTTTATCAAGTTTTTAACGGAAATTTTACTTTTATTAGGCAATGCCGTTTTACCAATATTTTTTAATAATACAAAATTAATTTTATCATCATTATTTTTTTTGTCATTTTTAAGATAAGGAATTAATTCTTTCAAATTTTTATGATTAGAATATTTTTTAAATGTGTAAGCTAAATTATTTTTTAAATAAACATTTGAGATCTGTTTTAATGTATTATTTGAGCATATTTTTTTTATTACGGAGAGCCTTGTCGCTAAGATCATTCCGGACAAAACAGCCTCACCATGAGTAATTTTTTTCGAATAATTATTTTTAACTTCTATTGCATGTGCAAAAGTGTGACCAAAATTTAAAATCATTCGCAAACTCTTCTCATTGACGTCTTTATTTACAAAGTACATCTTTATTTCACAGCTTTTTTTTATTGCATATATTAAATATTTTGTTTTCTTTTGAAAAATTAATTTTGTTTTTTTTTCTAACCAATTGAAAAATTTTTTATCTTTTATAATTGAATGTTTTAAAATTTCTGCGTAGCCACAAATTAATTCTTTTTTAGGTAAAGAATTAATTAAATTTGTATCACTAATAACTAATTTTGGTTGATAAAAAGAACCAATCAAATTTTTACCGTAAACAGAGTTAACCCCAGTTTTGCCTCCTATAGCCGAGTCTACTTGAGCGAGTAAGGTTGAGGGAATATTTATAAAATTGATACTTCTTTTGAAAATACTTGCTACAAAACCAGCTACATCTCCTGTAATTCCACCACCCAGACTTATAATTAAGTCTGATCTATTAAAATTTTTGGATAATAATTTTTTTAAAAATTGATTGACCGTTTCAATTGATTTACTTTTTTCACTTGCAGCAAATGGTAAAATTGTAAGTTTATAATTTTTTAATTTATTTTTTAATATATTTCTAAATTTAATTGGAACTTTATTGTCAAATATTAAAGCAATTTTTTTTGTTTTAGGACATAATAATTTGATTTTTTTTGGCAAAATATTAATTGCGTTCTTACCAATTAAAATTGAATAACTATTACTCTTATCTTTAAATTTAACTTCTTGAATTTTCATATAAATTTAATATTTTATCTACAATTTCTTCAGATCTTAGTGAATTACATTTAATTCTATAATCAGCTTCATTATAAATTTTTTTTCTGTCTAAATAAATTTTTCTAACAGTTTCTCCAATATTCTTATTATTCAAAAGTGGTCTTTTGTTGTTTTTCTTTAATCTTTTTATTAATTCATCGACTGGTACATCTAACCAAAAAATGATAGATGATTTTTTTGCATTACTTCTAATTGTACTATTTAAAAAAGCCCCACCTCCTAAAGATATTACACAGTTATCCTTTTTTAATTCTGATAAAGTTATTTTGCTTTCAACTTTTCTAAAATAATTTTCTCCCTTATTTTTAAATATTAAATTTATTGATAATCCTTCTTGAGACTCAATTAATTTATCAACATCAATAAAATTATATTTGAGCTTTTTAGCTAAGTTTTTACCAATAGTAGATTTTCCAACCCCCATCATTCCGGTCAAAGTAAGGTTTTTTATCACTTTAGCTTATTTTTTAATTTTGAATTTTCATAAATATGTCTTATTTATTTAGTTTAAATAAAATCATAAAGTATGCAACTTAAATACAACAGACAACCAAGTTTAGGAAGTTCAATATTTAAATTTTTTTTGAAAACATTATTACTTATAGTTGTGATAATTTTTGTAATATTTTTAATAGAAAAGATATCTTTTCCAAGTCCTGAAAAAAAATTCCAAATCGACGTTACAAATGAAATTAAAAAGCTTTAATTTAGCAGGCTTATTAATTATTCTATTATATTCACCCCTACAAAGTGAAGAAAAAATTGATATATGGAAAAATAAAAAAGAGATTACAGAAACTCAAAAACAAGATGAACAAGACACTAAAAAAAAACCAAATTTAAATTCTAATCAAACAATAAAAGCTTCAGAAAGTATTCAAATTCAGGATGGTATAACAATCGATCCAGATGAACAAAAAGTTTATGGTATTTATGAACCTGCAAGTTATGATTTTAGCCTCAACATGTGGTCGACAACTAAGGCAGATGATCTAAGATCAAGCTTAAATAGATTGAATAAGATTAAACTTTCAAAATCTTCCAACGAGATTTTGGAGTCAATACTATTTTCATTTTCCTACCCACCAAAAGGAATGTCCGAAAAAGAATTTGTCGATTTAAAAATCAATTGGTTAATACAAAATGACCGCGTAGATTTAATAGAAAGTTTTTTAAAAAAAAATGATGAATTTGATAGTAAAGGTAAAGCAGTTCAATATATAGTTGATAAAAATATCGCAAGTGCAAATATTAAAGAGGGTTGCGAAAAAATTGAATTTATTGATGCTAAAATTAAAGATGCTTATTTAGAAAAATTTAAAATTTATTGTTTAATTTTCAAGAATAAAAAATCTGAAGCACAACTCTTATTGGATTTATTAAGAGAACAAAAACTATCTAGTAAATATTATGATGATAAAATAAATTTTCTTTTAGGGGTTACAGATAAGACAACTAGCAAGATAAACGAAAAAAATCTTTTAAATTTTTATTTATCAAGCATAACAATTGCTGACTTTAAATATGAACCAAATAAAAGCACAAAACCTGAAATATGGAAATATCTAAATGCAGCAAATCTAATTAAATTAGAAGACGCTGCAGATAAAAAAAAATTAAAGGAATTAGAGATAGCAGCTAATAATGATCAATTAGACAAAAATAAAATTTTTGAAATTTATAAACAGCTGCCTTTTAATTTAAACACTTTAGTTAATGCAAAGAATGCCTACCAAACTCTAAATGAGAGTGATGCTAGAGCTCTTATTTATCAAAAATTTCTATTATCAGAAGACGTTAAATCAAAATTAGATTATCTTTTTTTATTAGAAGAATTATTTAAAAAAGCTGATTTAGTTAAAGTCTATGCAAAATTCTTGAGTGATAAAATTGAGGAAATTGGTTTACAAAACCTACCAGAAGAATATAGAGAGGCTGCACTTGCAAAAATTGTTTCTGAAGATGATTTAAGCCTAGGTAAAGTAAAATATAATGATAAAATTTTACATCAATCAAAAATATTAAAATTTTATATAGAAGGTGAAAATAAGAAAAAAGTCCAGAAGGACATTGATAAAATTTTCAAAAAAATTATAAAAAATAAAAAGTATTTTATTTCAGCAAAAGACCTAGCCTTAGTCGATGCTTTAATTAAAGACGGTTTTTCTTTACCAACAAATTTTAAGTTTGATGAACTTGTAAAAAAATTCGATATACCCAAAAATTTATTACAACTTATTGAGGATGACCAAAAAGCTTTTTTAGCATTGAAAATTGTAGAAATAATTGGTGAAGACGAGCCTTATCAACTAGATCCAGAAACCATATATTTTGTTACAAATCTTTTAAACAAAATGGACTTAGTGACAATAAGAAATAAAGTTTTAAATTCAGCTCTACCATTAAGAACCTAATTAGAATATAAATTCAGTGATGACTATAAGAAAGATTTTAACTGAGCCAGATCCTTTTTTACGACAAAAGTCCGTCAATGTCGAAGAAGTCAATGATGAGATCAGATCGCTTATGGATGACATGCTTGAAACAATGTATAATGCTCCTGGTATTGGTTTAGCAGCGATTCAAGTAGGTGTTCCTAAAAGGGTAATAGTTATTGATTTAAGTAAAAATGATGAGAAAAAAAATCCTTTTTACTTAGTAAATCCTGAGATTTTATCAAAATCTAGAAAAGATGCCTCCTACGAAGAAGGATGTCTATCAGTTCCTAATCAGTTTGCTGAAATAAGTAGACCAGATACATGTAAAGTAAAGTATTTAGATTATGAAGGTAAAGTAAAAATCTTAGATGCAAAAGGTTTACTTGCGACCTGCATTCAACATGAAATGGATCATTTAGAAGGTATACTATTTATAGATTATTTATCAAAATTAAAAAAAAGCATGATAATAAAAAAACTTTCTAAACAAAAAAAAACATTAGAGAGAATAGTTGTATAAAAGTCGATGTCATTTAAAATTTTATTTATGGGGACACCCGAGTTCTCTGTTCCAATATTAAAGTCAATTTTTGAGTCAAATCATAAAGTCTTAGAAGTTTACACTCAACCCCCTAAAAAGAAAAATAGAGGTCAGAAAATTTTAAATTCCCCAGTTCATGAATATGCTAAAAAATTAAAAATTTCAGTCCGTAATCCTATTTCTTTAAATCAAAAAGAAGAAATTGAACATATTAAAAATTTAAAACCAGATATTGTTGTAGTTGTTGCTTACGGAAAAATTTTACCCAACAATCTATTAAATTTAAAAAATATTCATTTTATAAATGTTCACGCATCTTTATTACCTAGATGGAGAGGCGCAGCTCCCATTCAAAGAGCGATCATGAATATGGACAGCGAAACTGGTATCTCGATAATGAAAATAGAGCCTAAGTTAGATTCTGGACCAGTAATGTTACAATCAAAAATAAAGATTAACCATAATTTAAATTGTGAAGAACTAAGTAATGAAATGTCAAAGATAGGCGCTAAACTAATCTTAGATGCACTAGAATTAATCGAAGAAAATAAAGCTAAATTCACATCACAAAATGAATCTGAAATTACTTATGCAAAAAAAATTGAAAAAACTGAAGCTAAGATTAATTGGTGTGATGACGCTCAAAATATTATAGCGAAAATTAACGCTTTAAACCCTAATCCAGGATGTTGGTTTGAGCTTGATGGATTAAGAATAAAAATAATCAAAGCAAAAAAAATAATTTGCGAGGGAAAACCAGGAATAGTTTTAGATGAAAAATTTACAATAGGTTGTTCAAAAAATGCCGTTCAAATATTAGAGGTTAAAAAAGAAGGAAAACAAAAAATGACTTCAAAAGAATTTTTAAAGGGTAACAAAATTAAAATTGGCCAAAATTTAAATTAAGATGTTTAACTACCTACTAAAAATTGAATACGATGGAACAAATTTTGTAGGTTGGCAAAGTCAAAAAAACGGAAAATCAATACAGAACAGTATTGAGAAAGCTTTAAAGAAAGTTTTGAAAACTCAAATCAGAATAATAGGATCTGGAAGAACTGATAAAGGAGTACATGCTTTATCTCAATATGCAAATTTTAAATCGAAAAAAAAGATAAATGAGAAAAAAACTTTCTTAAATTCTATTAATTTCTTTTTAAAAAAAAATTATATTTCAATTTTAGATGTTAAAACTAAAAACAACAATTTTCATGCGAGATATAGTGCGAAGTTACGTACTTATGAATATTTAATAATAAATAGGCAGGGAGATTTATCAATTAATCGAAATAGAGCTTGGCATGTAAAAAAAAATATAAATCTTAAATTGTTAAAACAGGGGGCTAAATTTCTTGAAGGGACTCATGATTTTTCAATTTTCAGAGCATCTACATGCTCTGCTAAATCACCGATAAAAAAAATGCTACCAATAAAAGTTAGTAAAACTAATGGTAAAATTAAGATTAGATTCAGCTCAAAATCATTCCTTCAAAATCAAGTAAGATCAATGGTTGGTTGTTTAAAGTATTTATCAACTGGTAAATGGAGTTTCAGTTATTTTAAAAAGGCTTTTAAGTCAAAACAAAGAGAGCGCTGCGCTCCACCTGCACCTGCTTGTGGCTTGTATTTGATGAGTGTTAAATACTAAAATTTAAAGATATTTTTTCCACCGTATTTCTTTAAAGAATTGAATGAGATAAAAAGAAGAGAAATAAAATTATCAAAAATATTCAGCTTATTATAATTTTTATTTATTTTCCAAATCCAGTAAAAATTTCTTAAATTATTGCTTTGTAGCGAATTTCTTCGAATTCTATAACTGGTTAAATATTCTTTTAAACAATACGCATGTCCAATTTTTTTAAGCAATTTACATTTAAAAAAAAAATCTTCACAAATTTTTGTATTGGTAAATTTGATGTTTCCAATTATATCTCTTCTTACCATCATAGTACTTGTTGCAATAGACGTATTTCTCAAAAAACTAGTGTAATCAAGTTTTGAAGGGTTATTTACTTTTCTTTTTTTCTCACCAAATGTTTTATAATCGGTATATGAAAATAAAAAATTGTTATTTTTCATAAAACCAATTTGTTTTTTTAATTTATCTTTTTGCCATATATCGTCAGAATCAATAAATGCTATATAAGGAGAATTAGATTTTTTTATCGCAAAGTTTCTACAAAAACCAGCACCGCGATTTTTGTTAAGAAAAAAAACTTTAATATTCTCGTTTTTTGAAATTTTTTTTAAAATATTTTTTGTTTCTATATTCGAAAAATCATCAACTATAATCAACTTCCAATTTTTGTAAGTTTGCTTTAAAATGCTTTTAATAGTTTTAGTTATAAATTTAGAGCTATTATAATTAGGTAAAATTATATCTATTTTTGTTTTTTCTTTTTTTTTATTCTCCATCTAGATCCTTCTCTGACAATGTAACCACAACAATTCTTTGA
>MDSZ01266430.1_pt1 | contig 10027 bp, 10 predicted proteins | sample 811201 | NCBI WGS metagenome assembly MDSZ01 (sample SAMN05326647, study PRJNA326480) | marine metagenome | isolation source: seawater | place: Indian Ocean: North | collected 2010 | reverse complement strand
GATTTGTTTTTCCCTCTTCGTATAAAGCATCAAAGCTATCTTTTAAATAATTATAAAAATGATCACCAGTGTTAAATCCTTGGTAAGTAGCAAATTTCATATCATTATTATCAAGCGTGTAAGGGATGATAAGTTGTTTTTTCTTACCCCTGTACTCCCAGTAAGGCAAATCATCGCTATAACTATCACTATCATATAAAAAACCACCATCATCAAAAACTAAATCTCGAGTATTAGGACTACATCGGCCAGTATACCACCCTAGTGGTCGTGAACCAAAAATATTTTTAATTGTTTTAATTGATTGTTGCATATGTTTTTTTTCAACAGATTTTTTAATATTTTGATAATCAATCCATCTATAACCGTGGGCAGCAATTTCATAATCACCTTTTTTAATAGCAGTACATACCTCAGGATTTTGCTCTAAAGCAAGGCCTACTCCAAAAATTGTTATAGGAATTTTTTTTTCTCTAAATAATCTATCTAATCTCCAAAATCCAACTTTAGATCCATATTCATAAATACTTTCCATGCTGATATGTCTCCCTTTAATAGCTTTTGCACCTATAATCTCTGAAAGAAAAGTTTCAGAGTATTTATCACCATTCAAGACTGTGTTTTCTCCACCTTCCTCATAATTTAGAACAATTTGAAGAGCTAATTTAGCATTATTAGGCCAAGTTATTTTTTTTCCTTCTTTACCATAGCCAATTAAATCTCTAGAATTTTTTTTAATCATTTTTAAGTACCGCAACGTTATAATTATAAATTAATTTAGATTTCTTAACAATTTATTAATTCGAGATTGATTTAGATTTTATACCATTAAGAAAACTTAAACATTTTTTTAATTCATTAAGTTCAATAAATTCATCTACTTTATGAGCTTGCTCTATAGATCCAGGTCCACAAACTACAGTGCTCATACCTATTTCTTGAAATAGACCAGCTTCAGTGCCAAATGAAACTACTTCTCTAGAATTATCACCTGTCAAACTTGAAACAAGTTCGCATGCTTCAGATTTTTTTACACGATCAAACCCAGTAACCTCTCCAATAATTTCCTTTCGTATACTTGACTTAGAAAAAACTTTTTTCATTTCAGGTAAGAGGATTTCATTTGCGTATTTATCTATTTCTTTATTTAAAAAAACCCCATCTTCTTTTACAACTGGTCTTGTTTCCCAATTAATATGACATTTATCAGCAATTACATTATGAGCTATTCCGCCAAAAATTCCTCCAACTTGCAAAGTTGAAAAAGGAGGATCAAAAATCGAGTCTTTTGAAACTCTTTTTTTTAACTCTTCTCTAAGTTCAATTAATTTATTTGCGTATCTTGCAGCAAATTCTACTGCACTTACACCTTTGTGTGGAGCTGAACTGTGTCCAGCTAAGCCTTCAAAATAAGTGGTATATTCGTAACATCCTTTATGTGCATCAATAATTTTCATCTTTGTTGGCTCACCAATTATACAAATACCATTTTGAATATTTCGTTTTTTTAACTCTTTAATTAATATGGGTGCACCTAAACAGGCAGTTTCTTCATCAAAAGTAAAAGAGAAATGAATATCTCTATTTAAATTTGAATTAGCATAAATAGGTGCAAAAGCCAATGTGCAGGCTAAAAAACCTTTCATATCACATGCACCTCTTCCATAAAGTTTATCATCTTTTATGGTTGCCTTAAAAGGGTCTGAGCTCCAACTTTTTGAAACCGGCACGGTATCTGTATGTCCTGATAAAATAATTGGTTTAACACCATTAGGTTTTTTCGCTTTAATAGTAGCAAAGAGGTTGACTCTTTTTTTTTCACTATCGTATGTTTTAAAAGAGGTTGCCCCTAGTTTATTTAAAAAATTTTCACAATAATTAATTAAATCACTGTTATCCTCTCCTGAAATAGTTCTAAAACCTATGAGATCAGTCAAAATTTTGACCGAATTTGTGTATAATTTTTCTAAATTAATATCTGTACTCATTACTAATAATTAATATAAATATTGCAATTATGAAAGAACAAATAACTTACGATATTTTTGACAAAATTGATATTAGAGTTGGCACTGTAATTTCTGTTAAAAAAAATGAAAAAGCTAGGAAGCCTTCACTAGTTGTTATGGTTGATTTTGGTAAAGAAATAGGGATAAAACAATCATCAGCTCAAATCACTCATTATTATAACGAAGAGAATTTGAAAGGAAAACAAGTTATAGGTGTTTGTAATTTTGCTGAGAAAAATATCGCTGGAATAGTTTCTCAAGTTTTGATTTTAGGCTCAATAGATAATCAAGGAAAAGTAATTTTAGTTCATCCTTCTCAAAAATCTGAAAATGGTTTGCCGGTAGCTTAAATATGCACCCAGAAATATTTTCTGTAGCATTATTTTGGTTTGTGACTGCCTACACTCCAGGACCCAATAATGTAGTTGCCTCATATTCTGGATTTAATTTTGGTATAAGAAAAACCATACCTCATATACTGGGAGTTACCCTGGGTTTCACTTCATTGGTTCTTTTTTTAACAATTGGATTAATTAATATATTTAAATTATTCCCAATAATTCAAATTTCGATAAAATATCTTGGAACATTATTTTTACTATATCTTTCATACAAAATTGCATTTTCTCATGGACCAAGTGAAGTTAAAAAAGAAAATCCTGTAAAATTTATTGAAACATTTTTTTTCCAATATCTAAATCCAAAAGGAGTATCAGTAGCTATAATAGTTGTTTCAACGTATGTGGAACTTGGAACAAACTATATAAATTATGCGACTCAAGTTGTAGTTCTTGCTTTCTTGTTTTCGTCTACAAGTATTACATTATGGACTTTCATAGGTAAATTTTTGAGGAAATTTGCGACAAATGATAAATTTATAAAATACTTTAATTATGCTATGTCAGGACTTCTTTTGTTAAGCATTATTACATTTTATATATAAACTATGAAACCAGGATTAAAAAATTCATATAACTCATTAACAGATTTAAAGATAGATAATAAATATTTTAAGATTTATTCTCTACCAAAAGCCGAAGCTAATGGTTTGACTGGTATTTCTTCATTACCTAAATCATTAAAAGTACTTCTCGAAAATCTTCTTAGATACGAGGATGATTTATCAGTCACTAAAAATCAAATCGACGCAATTAAAAATTGGGTGAGTGACAAAAAATCTAAAACTGAAATTGCTTACAGACCAGCTAGAGTATTATTGCAAGACTATACTGGAATACCAGCTGTTGCTGATTTGGCTGCAATGAGAGAGGCTGTCAAAGAAAAGAATAAAGATCCTAACACTATCAATCCTCTTTCTGCAGTTGATCTTGTTATTGACCACTCTGTGCAAGTAGACCAATCCGCAAAATCAGATTCATTTGATAAAAATGTTGAAATTGAATTTAATAGAAATGGTGAGAGATATTCTTTTTTAAAATGGGGCCAACAGGCATTTGATAATTTCAGAATTGTCCCACCAGGTACAGGTATATGTCATCAAGTAAATTTAGAATATTTATCAAAAGTTGTGTGGAGCGAGGAATTTAAAAACGAAAAATATCTTTTTCCAGACACATTAGTGGGTACTGATAGTCATACAACAATGGTGAATGGCCTATCAGTTTTGGGATGGGGAGTTGGAGGTATTGAGGCTGAAGCAGGAATGTTAGGGCAACCAATCTCTATGTTAATTCCCGAAGTTATTGGTTTTGAAGTAAAAAACAAAATGCCAGAAGGAACTACTGCCACAGATTTAGTTTTGACAGTTGTTAAAATGTTAAGAGACAAAGGAGTAGTTGGAAAATTTGTTGAGTTTTATGGTGAAGGGTTAAAAAATTTAACTTTAGCTGACAGGGCAACAATAGCTAATATGGCTCCAGAATATGGAGCTACTTGTGGTTTTTTTCCAATAGATGAAGAAACATTAAAATATTTAAAATTTTCTGGAAGAGATGATCTAACAGTAAAAATTGTTGAAGTGTATGCAAAAACTCAAGGCTTATGGGCAAGTAATGATATAGAATTTACAGATACTTTAACTTTAGATATGTCAACAATTGTTCCAACTATATCAGGACCAAAAAGACCACAGGACAAAGTATTATTAACAAATGCATCTGAAAGTTTCAAAAAAAGTTTTAAAGAGCTTACAAGTAAAAAAAATTTTTCTATTTCTAAAGTACCAAATACTGATTACGAAATTAAAGATGGTTCTATTTTAATTGCAGCAATAACGTCTTGTACAAACACTTCAAATCCCAATGTTCTTATCGGAGCAGGCTTGTTAGCTAAAAAAGCTGTTGAGTTAGGTCTTGAAGTAAAACCGTGGGTTAAGACTTCTTTGGCCCCAGGGTCACAGGTGGTTACTGATTATCTAAAAAAAGCAGGTTTAAATATATATTTAGATAAACTTGGGTTTAATCTTGTAGGGTATGGTTGCACTACTTGTATAGGAAACTCTGGACCATTAGCTGATAACATTGTGAAAGCTATTCAAAAAGAAAATATTTATGCAGTCTCAGTTTTATCTGGAAATAGAAATTTTGAAGGAAGAATTTCCCCTCATATAAAAGCAAATTATTTAGCATCACCTCCTCTAGTTGTAGCTTATGCATTAGCAGGGCATATGAGCTTTAATTTATATAAAGACGCACTTGGAAAAGATAAAAAAGGCAAAGAAGTATTCATGAAAGATATTTGGCCAACAAATGATGAAATTGAAGAAACTTTAAAAACTTCTTTAAATGCTGAAATGTTTGTAAAAAGATATTCAAACGTTTCTGAGGGACCAAAACAATGGCAACAAATTAAAACTGAGAAAAGTAGTATTTATAATTGGGAAGAAAACTCAACCTATGTAAAAAAGCCTCCATTTTTTGAAAATTTATCTGACCAACCAGAGGGATTTAAAAAAATAAAAGATGCAAGACCATTATTGATTTTAGGGGATATGGTAACTACTGATCATATTTCTCCTGCTGGAAATATTCAAAAAGATAGTCCTACAGGTGAATATTTCATGAAGCATCAAATTTTGCCTAAAGATTATAACTCTTATGGCTCGCGGAGAGGAAACCATGAAGTAATGATGAGAGGTACATTTGCAAACATTAGAATAAGAAACGAAATGGCACCTGGAACAGAAGGTGGATTTACAAAATTATATCCAGAAAATAAAGTTATGCCAATTTATGATGCTGTTGAGGAATATAAAAAAAGAGGAACAGATTTAGTGGTTATTGGAGGCAAGGAATATGGAACAGGGTCTTCAAGAGATTGGGCGGCTAAAGGGACGAAATTACTTGGAGTAAAATCGGTGATAGCTGAGAGCTTTGAAAGAATTCATAGATCTAATTTAATAGGAATGGGTGTTTTACCTTTACAATTTATTGACAATGTAAATAGAATAAATTTAAAATTGAAAGGTTCTGAATTAATAAGTGTTAATGAAATTGAAAAAGGTTTTAAGCCATCAGATATTGTTACTTTAGAGATAAAATATTTGTCTGGTGAGATAAAAAAAATTAAAACGATATGCAGAATAGATACAAAAAATGAACTAGAATATTATAAAAATGGTGGAATACTTCAGTATGTTTTAAGAAACATGATTTAATTATGGATGAAGAAGTAACAATAATAGACACAGAAACTAGAAACGAAAAAATTAAAAAATTTTTTTTGAAAAATAAAAAGATTTTAATATTTTCTACTCTATTTTTGATAATTGTATCATTGAGTTTTTATTCATTTCAAATTTATAAAGATGGTCAAAGGGAAAAAATTTCGGACAAATACAATGATACTATCATTGAATATAAAGCTAAAGATAAATCAAAAACTATTATATCTTTAAAAGAAATCATAAATGATCAAGATAGCACTTATTCTCCTTTAGCACTTTATTTTATTATTGATAATAATCTAATAGATGATCAAAACGAGGTTAATAATTTATTTGATATCCTGATATACAAAACTTCTTTAGAAACCGAAATAAAAAATTTGATAATATATAAGAAAGCATTATTTAATGCTGATCAAGTAAACGAAATAGAGTTATTGAATATTTTAAATCCATTAATTAATTCGAATAGCGTCTGGAAATCGCATGCCTTATATCTAGTTGGAGAGTTTTTTTACAGCAAAGGAGAGTTTCAAAAATCAAAAGATTTCTTTCAGCAAATAATTTCTATAGAAAATTCTAATCCTGAAATTATGATCAGTGCTCAAAGACGACTAAACAGAGACTTAGGTGACTAAAAAAATATTTATAATTTTAATTGTATTGCTCTTGAACAGTTGTTCTTTTGATACAAGGTCTGGAATATGGACTCAAGAATCCATCAGTCTAAACAATGATGAAAATAAAAAAATTAAAGAACTTTTTAAAAAAGAAATTCTAGATGAAAATGAATTTAATCCAAATTTAAAACTAGAGGTTAAAAACCTTAAAGATAATAAAAACAAACTTAAAGGAAATAATTATGGTGCTCAAATAGTAAATTCTAAATTCGATAATTTACTTAAATATAGCTTTAATCGAATTAAATACTTTGATCAATTTGAGCCTGAGTTAGTATTTTTTGATAGGGATTTAATTTTTTTTGATAAAAAAGGTTCTATAATTAGATTTGATGATAAATCAAACATAAAATGGAAAGTAAATCACTACACAAAAAAAGAGAGAAAATTATTACCAATTTTAAAATTCGTAAAAGGAAAAAAAAATTTATTAATTACTGATAATTTTGCAAAATTATATTTAATTGATTCGTCAAGTGGAAAATTGATTTGGAAAAATGATCATGAGATATCTTTTAATTCACAAATCAAAATAGATGATGATAAATTTTTTGTATTAGATGCTGATAATACATTTATTTGTTTCTCTTTAGCAACTGGTAAGAAATTATGGGAATTTAAAACCGAAAGAAGGTTAATTAATTCACAAAAACAATCATCAATTATTGTAAATGAAGAGAGTGTTATTTTTAATAACTCTAAAGGTGAAATTATTTCATTAAATAAAGTAAGTGGAAACCTAAATTGGATAACACCAACAATCGAGTTTGGTGAGAGTATACAATCCTTTTTATTAAAAAGCTCAGAATTAGTGCTTAATGAAAACAGTATTTATTTTTCAAATAATAAAAATTCTTTTTTTTCTTTAGATGTAAATTTAGGTTTTATAAACTGGAGACAAAATGTTAGTTCATTTTTAAGACCTGTAGTAATTGATAATTTTATTTTTACTATATCTCCAAAAGGTTACCTGTATATAATTGAAAAAAGTTCTGGCAATATAATAAGAGTGACTGATATTTTTTACAACTTAAAACCTAAAAAAAGAAACAAAATACAAATAAGTGGTTTTATTGTAACAAAAAATAAAATTATTTTATCAACCAATAATGGTAAAATAATTAAAATAAATATTAAAGATGGTAATTTAGATTTAGTTTATAAAATTGCACGAAATAAAATTTCTAAACCATATGTAAATAATTCTAAATTATATATTATAAAAGATAACGGAATTATTAAAATAAACTAAAATGATTTTAAGATTGCTTGATGTATTGGGAAGAAAAAGAGTAGTTTTAGATAGAGGTCCATCACATCCACAATTTCATTTAGCTAAACCATGGATGAATCGTTACTATATTTTATTTAGAAAAAGACCTAAATGGTTTCCATTCAATATCTTGATACACGAAATGTTAGCAGACGATCATGGAGATGGAGTTCATAATCATACATTTCCTTTTATGACAATTATCTTGAGAGGTGGATACTGGGAAACTTTGAGTTCAGGCAAATATTGGAGGCCTCCAGGATATATAGGATTTAGGTCAGCAAATGATCTGCACAGAGTTGATCTTAAAAAGGATACGAAGCCTTTAACACTTTTTGTAGCCGGACCATTTGGATTGAGAAAAGGACCAAGATCAGAATATGGCATTGATTTTAAAACTAAAAAAAATTAATGCTTAAAAATCTTGAGGATAAATTTAATTTTTATTGTGACTCTGAAAATTTAGAACTCAATCATAATCAATTTTTAGTTATCAAAAAATTGCAAGATTATCATAAAAAAAATTTTAGATCATTGTTTTCCAACTTTTTCTTAAAAGAAAATAAAAAAAAAGGGTTTTATCTTTATGGAGATGTTGGGGTTGGAAAAACAATGATTTTAGATTTTTTTTTTAGTCAAGTAAAACAGAAAAAAATGAGACTACACTTTAATGAATTTATGTTAAGCTTTCATGATTTTGTTCAAGAAAGAAAAAATAAAAAAGACCAAAACATTATCAATTTATTTGTAAAAAATCTAAAATCAAAAGCATCTTTAATTTACTTTGATGAATTTCAAGTAACTAATATTGTAGACGCTATGATATTAGGAAAATTATTTGAAGAAATATTTAAAGCAAATATTAAGATAATTTCAACATCAAATATAAGAATATTAGATTTATACAAAGATGGACTTCAAAGAGATCAATTTAAACCATTTATAAATATCATGCAGGAAAAATCTATTGAACATGAACTTAAAATTGAAGATGATTATAGAAAATCAAAAGAAAACCAAAAACAAAGATATTTTTTTCCATTAAATAAAGAAACATATTTTAATATAAATAAATTTTTTAGAACTATTACAAAAAATAAAAAAAAACTTAATAAAATTTTAAATATAAAAGGGAGAGATTTTGAAATCCACAACTATTATGAGGGAATATCTAGGTTTGATTTTAAAGATTTATGTGATCAAAATTTAGGAGCAGAGGACTATTTGGAAGTTGCAAAAGTCTCTAAATTTATTGTCATGGAAAATATACCTCAATTTAATGATTTTAACTCAAATCAACAGCTCAGATTCATAACTTTAATTGATATCATTTATGATAAAAGTATTCCAATCGCTATCACAGCAAATCAAAATTTAGATAAATTCTCTTCCTCGAGATCATTAGAAAAAGAATTTAAACGTACCATAAGTCGTTTATATGAATTAACTTCAAAAGATTATAAATTATGAAACAAGAATTCCATAATCTTGAAATTAGCACTAACGGTCAAAAATTATATGATTTTACAGATCACACAATTAAATGGGTAAAAAAAAATAAATTTCGAAATGGGATGATAAATTTAAGCATTCAACATACAAGTGCATCTTTAATTGTGCAGGAAAATGCGGATCCGGATGTACAATCTGATTTGCTGAATTACTTTGATAAATTAGCTCCAATGAATAATAAATTATATACCCACACTACCGAAGGAAAAGATGATATGCCTGCTCATATTAAATCAACATTAACAAACAATCAAATTTCTTTAAGCATTAAAGATGGTGAATTGTTACTTGGAACATGGCAGGGGATATATTTATTTGAACACAGACTTAATCCACAAAAAAGAATTGTAATTCATCATTTTTTAGGAGACTAAATCAACTATCTGTGAGGATCATAAGCCCATTGTAAAATAGCCTGCCTTTGTCTTTTTCTACAACCTAGGTCACCTTTTTCACAATTTTTTTCAATGGCCAAGACATGTCTTCTAAAATTTTTCCATCGTTTAATTTGTATTTCATCTATATGAGGAATTCTTCTCCCATTAGTAAACCTACAATACCATTGAAACCAACCCAAAGGATCTTCTTTGAAAATCCATCCTTTTTCAATCCAATGCTCTCTTGATAGTCCTGATACAATTTTAAACCTATTTAAATTTACATCAAATGTCTTACTTAATTTTACATTTTTAAACCATGCTTTTGGATATTCTTTTACATTCAATCCAAAATAAGCTCCTCCAAAAACACCCAATTCCATCATTTTTCTTGGGGTTAATTCTGGTTTAAAAATTTTATAAAAATCGAGATTATCAACTTTTTTTTTAAGAATTTTTTTCATAAAAGTTTTTTTACTGATTTATTAGTTTTTGATACATAGCTTGGTCTGTATCGCCTTCACATCCAATTAATAATATATTTGTGTCTT
>MDSZ01131116.1_pt1 | contig 10027 bp, 9 predicted proteins | sample 811201 | NCBI WGS metagenome assembly MDSZ01 (sample SAMN05326647, study PRJNA326480) | marine metagenome | isolation source: seawater | place: Indian Ocean: North | collected 2010 | reverse complement strand
GCTAGAGCAAAATTATAGAAATTTTGATTATGAAAGCCCTTGGGAAGGAACAAAATATATAAAGAATCAATCTAAAAAATAATGCCTAAAGAAACTAAAACAATGAATTTGAATTTTGGTCCGCAACATCCGGCTGCGCATGGTGTATTAAGACTTATATTAGAACTTGATGGTGAAGTTGTTGAAAAAGCTGATCCACATATAGGTTTGCTTCATAGAGGTACTGAGAAATTAATTGAGCATAAAACATATGCTCAAGCAGTACCATACTTCGATAGGCTTGATTATGTTGCACCTATGAACCAAGAGCATGCATTTGCTTTAGCAATAGAGAAAATATTAAAAATAAATGTGCCAATTCGTGCTCAATTTATAAGAGTTATGTTTTGCGAAATAGGAAGAATTTTAAGTCACTTACTAAATATAACAACACAGGCTATGGATGTTGGGGCATTAACTCCCACATTATGGGGTTTCGAAGAGAGAGAAAAGTTGATGGGTTTTTATGAGAGAGTTTCAGGCTCAAGATTGCATGCTAATTATTTTAGAGCTGGAGGTGTTCACAAAGATCTACCGATAGGTTTAGATGATGATATTTACAAATTTTGTAAAACTTTTCCAAAAATAATAGATGATCTCGAAACATTACTTACGGACAACAGAATTTTCAAACAAAGAAATGTAGATATAGGAATTGTTAGCAAACAAGATGCATTAGATTATTCTTTTTCCGGTGTAATGCTAAGGGGCTCGGGCGTAGCTTGGGATTTAAGAAAATCCCAATCATATGATTGTTATGATCAATTTGACTTTAAAATTCCAGTTGGAAAAAATGGCGATTGTTACGATAGGTATTTATGTAGAGTAGAGGAGATGAAAGAAAGTATTAAAATTATAATTCAATGTCTTGATAACATGCCAAAAGGACCAATTAAAACAAATGATGGAAAAATTTCACCACCCCCAAAAAAAGAAATCAAAGAGTCAATGGAGGCATTAATACATCATTTCAAACTTTTTACTGAAGGTTATAGAGTTGATAAAGATGAAATTTATACAGCTGTCGAGGCTCCCAAGGGTGAGTTTGGAGTATATTTAATATCAGACGGAAGTAGCAAACCTTATAAATGTAAAATTAGAGCACCAGGATTTTCTCACTTACAAGCAATGGATTATTTAATAAAAGGACATATGTTGGCTGACGTACCTGCTGTATTAGGATCAATGGATATAGTTTTTGGAGAGGTTGATAGATGAGTTTAAAAAAAGTTTCAAAAGAGCAACCGGATAAATTTGAATTTAATTCAGATAATTTAAAATTAGCAAATAAAATTATTAGCAATTATCCTCAAGGAAAACAACAAAGTGCAGTAATGGCTTTACTTTATTTAGCTCAAAAACAAAATAACAACTGGATACCTCTAGCTGCAATGAAATATATAGCTAAAATGTTAAATATGCCTTACATAAAAGTTTATGAGGTGTCTACATTTTACTCAATGTATAATTTGTCTCCAGTAGGAAAATATTTTGTACAAGTCTGCACAACAACACCGTGCATGATTAGAGGTGCATATAAATTAGTTGATGCATGTAAAGAAAAAATTTCAAATGAACAAAATATTCTCGCTCACGACGGAAAATGTTCTTGGACGGAGGTTGAATGTTTAGGGGCTTGTATCAATGCACCAATGATGCAAATTAATGATGATTATTATGAGGATTTGGATAAAAATAAAGCCTCAAAAATTTTTGACCAAATTTTGAATGGTGAAAATCCAAAACCTGGCTCCTATAGAGGAAGAAAAAACTCTGAACCAGAACATAATAGAACAACTTTATTAGGATCTAAAAATGCTTAAAGACGACGATAGAATTTTTAAAAACTTATATAACGATATAAATTCAGACTTAGAAGGAGCATTAAAAATTGGAGACTGGTCTAAGACAAAAGAAATAATTTCCAAAGGAAGAGATTGGATTATTAATGAAATAAAACTATCAGAATTAAGAGGTAGGGGCGGTGCAGGCTTTCCAACAGGTTTAAAATGGTCTTTTGCACCAAAAGAAGTTGGAAGTAGACCACATTATCTAGTTATAAACGCTGATGAGTCAGAACCTGGTACATGTAAAGATAGAGATATTTTAAGATTTGAACCTCATAAATTAATTGAAGGTTGTTTTCTGGCCTCATACGCTGTTAATGCAAATAAATGCTATATTTATATAAGAGGTGAATATTACAATGAGGGGATAAGACTTCAAAAAGCAATCGATGAAGCATACGAAAAAAAACTAATCGGTAAGAATGCATCAGACACTGGTTGGGACTTTGACATATTTATTCATTTTGGTGCAGGAGCGTATATTTGTGGTGAAGAAACAGCTTTACTTGAAAGTATAGAGGGTAAAAAGGGTCAACCCAGACTAAAACCTCCTTTTCCAGCTTTAGTAGGTTTATATGGATGTCCGACAATTATTAACAATGTTGAAACTATTGCAGTTGTACCAACAATATTAAGAAAAGGTGGAAAGTGGTTTTCTTCTCTTGGAAAACCTAAAAATACTGGAACAAAGATTTTTTGTATTTCTGGAAATGTGAATAACCCTTGTAATGTTGAGGAGGAAATGGGAATCCCATTGAAAACTCTAATAGAAAAACATGCAGGAGGAGTAATTGGCGGATGGGATAATTTGCAAGCAGTAATTCCTGGAGGATCATCCATGCCAATGCTACCTAAAGAAATTTGTGAAACTATAACTATGGATTTTGACAGTTTAGTAAATCATAAAAGTGGTCTTGGAACTGCAGGTGTAGTAGTTATAAATAAAGATCAGGATATTATTAAATGCATGGCAAGAATTGCAAGGTTTTACAAACATGAAAGTTGTGGACAATGCACACCTTGCAGAGAAGGTTCTGGCTGGATGTGGAGAATGTTGGAAAGAATGGCACAAGGTGAAGCAACAAGAGATGAGGTTGATATGTTAATGGATGTCACAAAACAAATTGAGGGGCACACAATTTGTGCATTTGGAGAAGGATCCTCGTGGCCAGTACAAGGTCTTTTACGACATTTTAAAGATGAGATTTTAAAAAGAAACAAGTTTGATCCTGTAATTAAAAAAGAGAGAAACATTCCTTATTTAGTTGATCAACACTTATTGGAAAAGTAATAAAATGATAAAACTTAAAGTTAATGATAATGATATAGAAGTTGAAGAGGGACTAACAGTTTTACAAGCTTGCGAATTAGCAGGCGCAGAAATTCCAAGATTTTGTTATCATGAAAAGTTATCAATAGCTGGGAATTGTAGAATGTGTTTAGTAGAAATGGAAAAGTCACCTAAACCTATCGCATCTTGTGCGATGCCAGCAACAGAGGGAATGGTAATTAAAACCAATACAGAGAAGGTTGAGAAGGCTAGAAAGGGAGTAATGGAATTTCTTTTGGCCAATCATCCATTAGATTGCCCTGTTTGTGATCAGGGTGGTGAATGTGATTTGCAAGATCAATCTATGTTTTATGGAATAGATAAATCTAGATACAAGGAAAATAAAAGATTTGTTCCAGAAAAATATATGGGCCCTTTAATAAAAACTCAAATGACAAGATGTATTCACTGCACTAGATGCATAAGATTTGCAACCGAGGTTGCTGGTGTGCCTGAGTTAGGAGCAATTGGGAGGGGTGAAGATATGCAAATCACAACTTATCTTGAAAAGGCTATGGAGTCAGAATTATCTGCAAATGTAATAGATTTATGTCCAGTTGGCGCACTAACATCTAAACCTTACGTATTCGAAGCACGACCGTGGGAGCTCAAAAAAACAGAGACAATTGATGTTATGGATGCTGTGGGTTCAAATATTAGAGTAGATACATATGGCTGGGAAGTTAAAAGAGTTCTACCGAGAATAAACGAGGATATAAATGAAGAGTGGATATCTGACAAAACAAGATATGCATGTGACGGACTAAAATTTCAAAGATTAGATGTGCCTCTTCTTAAAAAAGATGGACAGTTCAAAGAAATCTCATGGGATGAGAGTTTAGAATTAATAAAAAATAAAATTGTTTCAACGAGTGCAGATGAAATTAGTGGATTTATTGGTGACCTAACAAATATGGAGACAATTTATTCTATTAAAGAATTCTTTGAAAAAATTTTAAACTGTAAAAATATCGAATGTCGATCAGAAAATATAAATATTAATACAAGCGAAAGAAAAAATTACATATTTAATACTACATTGAATGGGTTAGAAGAGTCTGATTTCATATTGTTAATTGGAACAAATCCAAGATACGAGGCTACGATTTTAAACTCTAGAATTAGAAAGACATATTTAAAAAATAATACAAAAATTTATTCATTTGGAGATGTTGGGGACTTAACATATCCATATGAAATTTTAAGCAATAAAACCTCTGACTTTAATAATTTCTTAGACAAGAACGGAAAATTATACAAAGATTTCTCAAGTTCAGAAAAACCAACGATTATATTTGGTGAATCATTCTTTAAACTTAAGTCTAGTGGATATTTGTTTGATAAAACTAAAGTTTTTTTAAAAAATCATAATTTAAATGAAACATGGGAGCCTTTAAACCTAATATCAAGAAATGCGTCTGCAGTTGGCTGTTATGATTTAGATATTATTGATCCAAGTCAAAAAACAAATTGTATTGATAAATTGAAAAATAACGAATTTAAAATTGTCTTTATGTTCGGTCAAGATAAAATTAAATTTAAAAAAATAAATGAATTTGTAATTTATATTGGCACTCACGGGGACCAAGGCGCTGAATTGGCAGATATTATATTGCCATCCGCAGCATACACTGAGCAAGATGGTTACTATACAAATCTCGAAGGCAAACTTCAAAAAGCTTTTAAAGCAAATTATCCTCCAGGTGAGGCTAAAGAGGATTGGATAATAATTAATGATCTTGCGAATAAAATAAAGAATAAAACTTTGTATAAAAATAAAGATTATTTAATAGATAGTTTAATAAATTTTCTAAAAATAAATAAAAAAAATACTCTAAATAATTTGAATCAAAAATTTTTAGAGGAAAAAATTGATTTAGATTATATTGATTATTATCACTCAAATGTTATTGCAAGAGCGTCAAAAACCATGAATGAGTGTAAAAATTCTAGAATGAATTTAAAAATGACTGGAACTGATGGTTAAATGGTCGATTATTTAAACATATTTTTTTTAGAAACTTACAAAATAATGTTGTTAATACTTCCTGTATTAACTGCGGTTGCACTTATAGTTTGGCTAGATCGAAGAGTTTGGGCTTTTGTACAAAAAAGAAGGGGCCCCAATGTGGTTGGACCTTTTGGATTATTCCAATCACTAGCTGATGCTTTAAAATATATCTTTAAAGAGATAATAATACCCGCTACCTCAAATAAAATTATTTTTATTTTAGCTCCTATAGTTACAATGACTTTAGCATTAATTGCTTGGGCAGTAATTCCATTTGGGAAAGGCATTGTTCTGTCAGATATTAATGTTGGCATATTATATTTATTTGCTGTTTCTTCTTTAGGTGTATACGGAATAATTATGGGGGGGTGGGCATCAAATTCGAAGTATCCTTTTTTTGGATCAATAAGATCAGCCGCTCAGATGGTGTCTTATGAAGTCTCAATAGGTGTAATAATAATAAATGTACTTTTATGTGTGGGTTCACTTAATTTATCAGACATAGTGATGGCACAAGAAAAAATGTGGTTCATAATTCCCTTATTTCCAATGTTTGTAATTTTTTTTATATCTGCTTTGGCTGAAACAAACAGACCGCCATTTGATCTTCCTGAAGCTGAGGCAGAACTTGTTGCAGGTTATCAAACTGAGTATTCTGGAATGATGTATGCTATGTTTTGGTTAGGAGAATATGCAAATATTTTACTAATGTGTGCTATAGGCTCAATTTTATTCCTAGGAGGATGGTTATCTCCGATAAATATTTACCCATTTATTCTAATACCCAGTCCAATTTGGTTAATAATTAAGATTATTTTATTATTTTTATTGTTTGCACTTGTTAAAGCCATAGTACCAAGATACAGATATGATCAACTTATGAAACTAGGCTGGAAAGTTTTTCTACCTTTTTCTTTATTTTATGTGGTTTTGACTTCCAGTTTTTTATTATATTTTGACTTATTGCCAGGAAATTAATTATGAAAATATCAAGATTTTTTAAAACCATATTTTTGCTAGATTTTTTATCTGGACTTTCAATTGCAATAAAAGAAATTTTCAAAAAGAAAAAAACAATTAACTATCCATTTGAAAAAGGAGCGATAAGCCCAAGAGCAAGGGGTGAACATGCGTTAAGAAGATACCCTAACGGTGAAGAGAGATGCATTGCATGTAAGTTGTGTGAAGCTGTATGTCCTGCTCAAGCAATTACGATTGAATCATCTGAAAGAGAGGATGGAAGTAGAAAAACAACTCGCTATGATATTGACATGCTTAAATGTATTTATTGCGGACTTTGTGAAGAGTCATGCCCAGTTGATGCTATCGTTCAAGGTCCAAATTTTGAGTTTGCGACTGAAACAAGAGAAGAATTATTTTATAATAAAGAAAAATTGTTAGAAAACGGTGATCGGTGGGAAAGCATATTAGAGGCAAATATAAAAGCAGACAGTGCTCATAGATAATTAATGATAATTCAATCTATATTTTTTTATATATTTTCATTTATTGCAATTGTATCCGCTATAATGGTTACTGTATCAAGAAACACGGTTCATTCTGTTTTTTTTTTAATATTAGATTTTGTTAGCATATCCTGCTTATTTATAATGGGTGGAGCTGAATTTTTAGGCATGATTATGCTTATTGTTTATGTTGGTGCAGTTGCAGTGCTTTTTTTATTTGTTGTTATGATGTTAAATGTTGCACAACAAGAGAATGAATGGTTTCAAAGCAAAAAAAATAGCGCCACTAGCAGTTCTCATATTCCTATTGGTTTCCTGATTAGTGCAATAATTTTTTTTGAATTAGTAATCGTAATTGGTGGATGGAAATTAAAACCAGAAATAGAAACATTTAACAACATATCCTTAAATTTAGGTATTACTAATACTCACTCAATTGGTGCTGTGCTGTATACAGACTACATACATTTATTTCAAATTTCAGGAATGATTTTACTTGTTTCTATGATAGGTGCGATTGTTTTAACATATAGAAAACGTTCCGGTCTTAAAAGACAAAGCTATATAAAACAAATATCAAGAGAGAGAGCAGGGGGGATAGAATTAATAGATGTAGAAAAAAATAAAGGGGTAAATATTGATGTTTGAGATAGGTTTAGGTCACTATTTAACATTAGGAGCAATAATTTTTACTATTGGAATAGCTGGAATATTTTTAAATAGAAAAAATATAATTGTAATTCTAATGAGCATTGAACTAATTCTTTTAGCTGTAAATATCAACCTTGTATCCTTTTCTGCTTACCTCAACGATTTGTCGGGTCAAATTTTTACACTTTTTATTTTAACTGTTGCTGCTGCAGAGGCAGCTATTGGACTTGCGATAATAGTAGTTTATTTTAGAAATGTCGGAACTATCAGAGTTGAAGAGATAGATAATTTAAAAGGCTAACATGGAATATATAATAGTATTTTTGCCATTATTAGGTTCAGTCTTATCAGGTTTTTTTGGAAGATATATAGGATCTAAAAGTTCAGAAATCATTACATGCTTATGCGTTTCTATTTCAGCATGCCTCTCACTATTGATATTTTACAAAGTAATATACCATGATTACACAAATCATGTCATAATCGCAAAGTGGATTGAGTCTGGAACTCTAAATGTTAATTGGTCAATATATGTGGATCCACTTTCAGCTTTAATGCTTGTTGTAGTTACGTTGATATCAGCAATAGTTCACGTTTACTCAGTTGGTTATATGTCTCATGATCCTCACAAACCCAGGTTTATGTCATATTTATCTTTATTCACATTCGCTATGTTAATGCTTGTGACAGCTGATAACTTTATTCAGCTTTTTTTTGGTTGGGAAGGCGTAGGTGTATGCTCCTACTTACTAATAGGATTTTGGTTTAAAAAAAATACTGCAAATTCTGCAGCTATAAAAGCTTTTCTAGTAAATAGAGTAGGTGATTTCGGCCTAGCTTTAGGTATTTTTTTAATCTTTTATTTTTTCGGTACTGTCAATTACATAGATGTATTCGAAGCAATAAAAACAATTGAAAATAAGGACATAGTTTTTCTAGGATTAAATTTTAATGCTATAAATACTATCTGCGTTCTTTTATTTATTGGAGCGATGGGAAAGTCTGCTCAAATCTTTCTCCATACTTGGCTTCCCGATGCAATGGAGGGGCCTACGCCTGTTTCTGCACTCATTCATGCTGCTACAATGGTTACTGCAGGTGTGTTTCTTGTTGTAAGATGCTCACCTGTTTACGAATATTCACCGCTAGCACTAACATTAATAACTATAGTTGGAATGACAACGGCATTATTTGCGGCAAGTATTGCTCTTGTTCAAAATGATATAAAAAAAATCATTGCTTATTCAACATGCAGTCAACTAGGATATATGTTTTTTGCTACTGGTGTTGGAGCATATAACGTAGCAATGTTTCATCTATTTACACATGCTTTCTTTAAAGCATTGTTATTTCTAGGATCTGGATCCGTAATTCACGCTATGAATAATGAGCAGGATATAAACTTTATGGGAGGGATTAAATCCAAACTTCCATATACGTATACGTATATGATTATAGGTACCTTAGCATTAACTGGATTTCCATTATTGTCTGGATTTTATTCTAAAGATGCAATAATTGAATTTGCCTTTCTAAAAGGCAGTTATGTCGGATACTTTGCTGCATTTATAGGTGTGATGACAGCCTTCTTGACATCAATATATTCCTGGAGACTAATTTTTAAAACATTTCACGGAAAATATAATAATAATCAAATTAACTTTGATAAAGTTCACGAGTCTCCGCCAACTATGTTATTGCCTCTGATTATCCTAACCATAGGGGCTATATTTGCAGGATATTTATTTAAAGATTTACTTATTAGCGAAAGTAGCTCGATTGAGTTTTGGAAATCATCTATTTTTTATCTTGAACCCTTAAGTAACGAGCACCCTCCTTTGTGGTTTTTATTAACTACACCTTTGTTAGTGATTATCTCAATTCCATTGTCTTATGTATTATTTTTAAAAAATACAAACATAACAAAATATTTGGCAGAAACTAATAAACCACTATATACTTTTTTAAAAAATAAATGGTTCTTCGACGAATTTTATGAATATATTCTTGTCAAGCCATGTAAAAGTGCTGGCCATTTTTTTTGGAAAAAAATAGATAATTTATTTATAGATAGATTTGGTCCGGACGGAATTTCTCTATTAATAAAAAAATTCTCCCAAAAAGCCGTTAAATTCCAGTCAGGTTATATTTACCAATATGCATTTATAATGCTTCTTGGTTTTTCTGTATTCTTAACTATTTTAATTATTAAATGATGAATTTTCCTATACTATCTTCACTGATACTTTTACCTTTTATTGGTTCATTATTTATATTTTTTATAAGAGCAACAGAAAAAAACTATACTGCTAAGTATGTTGCGCTGTTTATTACTACAGCAAATTTAATTTTGTCATTATATCTTTGGGTTATATTTGATAAAAATATTAGTGCCTTTCAATTTGTCGAGGAAAAAAATTGGTTACTTGGTATAATTAATTATAAAGTTGGAATCGATGGAATTTCAATCTTATTTGTTTTATTAACTACATTTATAACACCCATATGTATAATTTCAGTTAACTCTACGATTAAATATCGAATAAAAGATTTTTTAATAGCGATTCTTTTGATGGAGTCACTTATGATAGGTGTATTTTGTTCTCTTGATTTAGTAATATTTTATCTTTTCTTTGAGGGTGGTTTAATTCCAATGTTCTTAATAATTGGAATTTGGGGTGGC
>MDSZ01074847.1_pt1 | contig 10027 bp, 11 predicted proteins | sample 811201 | NCBI WGS metagenome assembly MDSZ01 (sample SAMN05326647, study PRJNA326480) | marine metagenome | isolation source: seawater | place: Indian Ocean: North | collected 2010 | reverse complement strand
CATTAAACATGTATTAATTCCAAATGATAATGAGAAAGATTTAGTTGATATTCCTGAAAAAGTTAAAAATGATATTAAAATTACCCCAGTCAAACATGTTGATGAAGTATTAAAAATAGCTTTAACAAAAAAACTAAAAAGAATTGATTGGGTTGAAGTTCAAGATATTTCAAAATCAAAAAAAGAAGAAGATTCAGAGAAAATTCTCACAAATTAATTATTTATAATAATTTACATTTTCATAAGCTTGTTGTAAAAAGCTTAGGTTTTTGGGGCGGTTAGCTCAGTTGGTAGAGCATCTCGTTTACACCGAGGGGGTCAAAGGTTCGAGTCCTTTACTGCCCACCAAAACGGGGGTGTAGCTCAGTTGGTTAGAGCGCCTGCCTGTCACGCAGGAGGCCGCGGGTTCGAGTCCCGTCACTCCCGCCATTATTTATTGATAATGGTTCTCAAAAAATAAAATTAGTAAACGTTTTAGCCCTTATTTGCGTGACTAAATTGCACTGTATTTAAAGAGAAAAAAAAATATAAGACATTTAATGATTTTTTACACTTTAACTCTATCTAAATTTATCTATAATAGGATTCTTTTCAGAATTTACCCATTCAAAAATTTTACTATTTAACCGTATTATGTTTACAGAATTTTTAAACGATTATTTGTCTATAATTATTTTTTTAGCAATTGCTTTAATTTTAAGTGTAGGATTTATTTTTGTTAATTTTGTTTTTTCGCCAAGCAATCCAGATCCAGAAAAATTATCATCTTATGAGTGTGGTTTTGAAGCATTTGATGATTCAAGAATGGAATTTGATGTAAGGTTTTATTTAGTAGCTATTTTATTCATCATATTCGATCTTGAAATTGCATTCTTATTCCCTTGGGCAATTTCTTTAGGAAAAATTGGATTATTTGGCTTTACATCAATGATGATTTTTTTATTTATTTTAACTATAGGATTTATCTATGAGTGGAAAAAAGGTGCACTTGATTGGGAATAAATGATAAACATTAATAATAGAGAAAAACAGATACCTGATGAATTTAAAAAATTAGCTAAAGACTTTAGCGAAAAAGGGTTTATCACTACCTCTTTTGATAATTTAGTGAATTGGGCAAGAACAGGTTCACTACATTGGATGACTTTTGGTTTAGCATGTTGTGCAGTAGAAATGATGCAAACTTCTATGCCGAGATATGATCTTGAAAGATTTGGAGCGGCACCAAGAGCATCGCCAAGACAATCTGATGTTATGATTGTAGCAGGAACCTTAACAAATAAAATGGCACCTGCTCTTAGAAAGGTTTACGACCAAATGCCAGAACCAAGGTATGTAATATCAATGGGGAGTTGTGCAAATGGTGGAGGCTATTACCATTATTCTTATTCTGTTGTAAGAGGATGCGATAGAGTTGTTCCTGTTGATGTTTATGTTCCAGGTTGCCCCCCATCAGCTGAAGCTCTTTTATATGGAATTATGCAACTACAAAAAAAGATAAGAAACAAAGGCTCAATAGAAAGATAAACTAATGAATGTACTCACTGATCTTGAAAAAAAAATTAATTCTGAACTTACATCTAAAATTTCATCGAGCATGATTAAACATCATCAATTATATTTAAATATAGACTCTTATAATCTGACAGAAGTATTAGTATTTCTAAAAAACAATACTTTTACAAAGTTTAGACAATTAATTGATATCACGGCTGTAGATTATCCAGAAGAAAATCAAAGGTTTAGATTAGTTTATCTGTTACTCAGTCATGAATTTAATACTAGGATCATTCTTAGCTTTTCAATTAATGAAAATGAGATCATCCCATCGATAACAGAAATTTTCCCCTCAGCAAATTGGATGGAAAGAGAGGTATTCGATATGTATGGAATTAAATTTAAAAATCATCCTGATTTAAGAAGAATACTAACAGATTATAATTTCGAGGGTTTTCCCCTCAGAAAAGATTTTCCCTTAACTGGTCATAACGAGGTTCGTTACAGTGAAGATTTAAAAAAAGTTATATATGAACCTGTTAAACTAGAGCAAAATTACAGAAATTTTGATTACGAAAGCCCCTGGGAGGGAACAAAGTACATAAAAGAGATACATAAAAAAGATGACTAAAGAAAAGAAGACATTAAATCTAAATTTTGGACCACAACACCCAGCAGCTCACGGTGTTTTAAGATTGATTTTAGAGTTAGATGGCGAAGTTGTAGAAAAAGCAGATCCTCATATTGGTTTGTTGCATAGAGGTACTGAAAAGTTAATTGAGCACAAAACTTATTCTCAAGCTGTGCCATATTTTGACAGGCTTGATTATGTGGCCCCTATGAATCAAGAGCATGCATTTGCTTTAGCTGTTGAAAAAATTTTAAACTTAGAAGTGCCTATAAGAGGGCAGTTTATAAGAATTATTTTTTGTGAAATTGGAAGAATACTCAGTCACATTTTAAATGTTACCACACAAGCGATGGATGTAGGCGCCCTTACGCCTACTCTGTGGGGCTTTGAGGAAAGAGAGAAACTAATGGGGTTTTATGAAAGAGTATCAGGTTCAAGACTTCATGCTAATTACTTTAGACCTGGAGGTGTTCATAAGGATTTACCCAGAGGCCTTGTAGAGGATATAACAAAATTTTGTGCAGATTTTCCAAAAATTATTGATGATTTAGAAAATTTGTTAACTGATAATAGAATTTTCAAGCAGAGAAATGTGGATATAGGGATTGTTTCAAAACAAGATGCTCTTGATTATTCATTTTCTGGAGTAATGCTAAGAGGTTCTGGAGTGGCGTGGGATTTAAGAAAATCTCAACCTTACGATTGTTATGAACAGTTAGAATTTAAAATACCAATAGGTAAAAATGGTGACTGTTATGATAGATACCTGTGTAGAATAGAGGAGATGCGAGAGAGTATAAATATAATTAATCAATGTTTGGTTAAATTACCTAAAGGACCAGTCAAAACTCAGGACGCAAAGGTAACGCCGCCACCCAAAAAAGAATTAAAGAATTCTATGGAGGCTTTGATCCATCATTTTAAACTATTCACTGAAGGATTTAGAGTTGACAAAGATGAAATATACACTTCTGTAGAGGCACCAAAAGGTGAATTTGGTGTATACTTAATTTCAGATGGATCAAACAAACCATATAAGTGTAAAATTAAAGCACCTGGTTTCTCACATTTGCAGGCAATGGATTATTTAATTAAAGGACATATGTTAGCTGATGTACCAGCAGTTTTAGGTTCAATGGATATAGTATTTGGAGAAGTTGATAGATGAGTATTAAAAAAATATCAAAAGAGCAGCCAGATAAATTTCAATTTAATGAAAGAAACTTAGAATTAGCTAAATCAGTAATTTCTAATTACCCAAAAGGTAAACAGCAAAGTGCAGTAATGGCATTATTATATATTGCTCAAAGACAAAACAACAATTGGATTCCATTATCTGCGATGAAATACATAGCTAAATATTTAGAAATGCCATATATCAAAGTATATGAAGTCGCTACATTCTATACGATGTATAATTTAACACCAGTAGGTAAATATTTTTTTCAAGTTTGTACTACAACTCCGTGTATGCTTAGAGGGGCATATAAACTCGTTGACGTTTGTAAAAATAAAATATCAGAAAATGAAAGCGAGATCTCTAAAGAAGGGGAAATATCATGGATGGAGGTAGAGTGTTTGGGAGCGTGTGTAAATGCTCCAATGATACAGATTAACGATGATTATTTTGAAGATCTAGATGAAAAAAAATTAAATATTATTATTGAAAATATTAAGCAAGGTAAAAAAATTGAACCCGGATCTTATAAGGGAAGAAAAAGTTCAGCGCCTGAAAATAATAGAAACACTCTAATAGAAAGTAAAAATGCTTAAGGATAAGGATAGAATATTTAAAAATTTATATAACGATTTTGGTCCAGACTTAAAATCCTCAAAAGAAAGAGGAGATTGGTCAAATACTAAGGATATTTGTGAAAAAGGAAGAGATTGGATTATTAAAGAGATTAAAGACTCTCAGCTCAGAGGAAGAGGAGGCGCTGGCTTTCCCACTGGTTTAAAATGGTCTTTTGCTCCGAAAGAAGTTGGGTCAAGACCACATTATTTAATTATCAATGCAGATGAATCAGAACCTGGCACATGTAAAGATAGAGATATTTTAAGATTTGAGCCACATAAATTGATTGAGGGTTGTCTAATTTCTTCATTCGCTGTAAATGCCCACGTTTGTTATATTTATATTAGAGGCGAATATATCGCTGAAGGTGCTAAACTTCAAAATGCGATTGATGAATCTTATAAAAATGGATTAATAGGTAAAAATTCTGCTGGTACAGGATGGGACCTAGATATCTTTGTACATTATGGAGCAGGTGCTTACATTTGTGGAGAAGAAACAGCATTGTTAGAAAGTTTAGAAGGTAAAAAAGGCCAGCCTAGACTGAAACCTCCATTTCCTGCATTAATTGGATTGTATGGTTGCCCTACTATAATCAATAATGTTGAAACTATTTCAGTTGTTCCAACCATATTAAGAAAAGGAGCTAAATGGTTTTCATCTTTAGGAAGAGAAAGAAATACTGGAACAAAAATTTATTGTATATCTGGTAACGTTAACAATCCTTGTAATGTTGAAGAAGAGATGGGTGTTCCTTTAAAGGATTTAATAGAAAAACATGCAGGTGGTGTTGTAGGAGGTTGGGACAACCTTAAAGCAGTAATTCCAGGAGGATCATCAATGCCATTATTACCTAAGCATATATGTGATACAATTAAAATGGACTTTGATGCATGTGTTGAAAACAAAACAGGTCTAGGTACAGCTGGAATAGTGGTAATTAATAATGATCAAGACATAATTAAATGCATGGCAAGAATTGCAAGATTTTACAAACATGAAAGTTGTGGCCAATGTACTCCATGCAGAGAAGGATCTGGTTGGATGTGGAGAATGTTAGAAAGAATGGCAAAAGGAGAGGCTTCAAGAGAGGAAGTTGATATGTTAATGGATGTTACAAAACAAATAGAAGGTCATACAATTTGTGCTTTTGGAGAAGGTTCTTCTTGGCCTGTACAAGGATTGCTTAGACATTTTAAAAAAGAAATTGAAGAAAGAAATAATTTTAATCCACTAGTAAACACTGGTCAGAAAAATCCTTATTTGGTAGATCAACATTTATTAGAAAAAGAAAATGTTTAAATTAAAGGTAAACGATAGAGAAATTGAAGTAGAAGAGGGTATTACTGTCCTTCAAGCATGTGAACAGGCTGGTTATGAGATACCAAGATTTTGTTATCATGAAAAATTATCTATCGCAGGAAATTGTAGAATGTGTTTAGTAGAAATAGAAAAATCTCCAAAACCTGTTGCATCTTGTGCTATGCCAGTTACTGAAGGCATGAATATTAAAACAAATACTAGTATGGTAGAAAAAGCTCGAAAGGGCGTAATGGAATTTTTGTTAGTAAATCATCCATTAGATTGTCCAGTTTGTGATCAAGGAGGTGAATGTGATCTTCAAGATCAGTCAATGTTTTATGGTGTAGATAAATCAAGGTTTAAAGAAAATAAAAGATATGTTCCTGAAAAATATATGGGGCCTTTGATAAAAACACAAATGACAAGATGTATACACTGCACAAGATGCATTAGATTTGCAACTGAGGTTGCGGGTGTACCTGAATTAGGAGCGATAGGAAGAGGTGAAAATATGGAAATTACTACATATTTAGAGAAAGCAATGGAATCAGAGTTATCAGCAAATGTAATAGATCTTTGTCCTGTCGGTGCCTTAACATCAAAACCATATGTATTTGAAGCTAGACCTTGGGAATTAAAAAAAACTGAGTCAATTGATGTAATGGATGCTGTAGGATCAAATATAAGAGTAGACACTTATGGGTGGGAAGTAAAAAGAATCCTCCCAAGAATAAATGATGATATCAATGAAGAATGGATTTCTGATAAAACAAGATATGCCTGCGATGGCCTCAAAAATCAACGTTTAGATTCACCATTTGTAAGGGAAGGAGACAAATTTAAAAAAATTTCTTGGAAAGAGGCTTATAGTATTTTGAAATTAAAATTAGAAAATATTAGTTCAGATAAAATTGGTTGTTTTACAGGAGATTTAACAAATATGGAAACAGCTTACGCAGCTAAGGAATTATTTAATAAAGTTTTTAAATCAAATCTAATCGAGTCAAGATCTGACAATTTTTATGTAAATTATTCTGATAAAAAAAATTACAGGTTTAATAGTAATATTTCTGGAATCGAAGAAGCAGATTTAATTTTGATGATTGGTTGTAATCCAAGATATGAAGCAACTATTTTAAACAGTAGAATAAGAAAATCCTATTTAAAATCGAAATTAGAAATTTATTCAACAAATGACATTGGTGATCAAACATATCCCTATAAGCAATTAGATAATTCTACAAAATTCTTACAAGATATTTTTGAGAAAAAAAGTGAAATATCAGAAAAAATAATTAAGTCTTCAAAACCAATAATAATTATTGGTCAATCTCTTTTAAAAATCAAATCTTCACAATTTATATTTGAGAAATTAAAAAACTTTTTGAAAAAAAATAATAAAATTAATAATGAATGGAATTCATTAAATGTTTTATCAAATGATGCATCGACAGTTGGATCTTATGATTTGACTATATTCAGCTCAAATAATGGCAGAAATCTTCTTCTTGAAAAATTAGAAAATCAATCTTTGGATTTACTTTTTTTAATTGGACAAGATAAATTAAAAATAGTGAGAAAAGGATTATTTGTGGTTTATGTAGGGTCCCATGGAGATGAAGGTGCAAAAAATTCTGATTTGATACTACCAGGATCTGCTTATACAGAGCAAGATGGTTATTTTACAAATTTAGAAGGAAAAATTCAAAAGGCATATAAAGCCTCATATCCAACTGAACTTGCTAAAGAAGATTGGTTAATAATAAATGAAATTTCAAATATAACACGCAGTAAATATTTATTTAAAGATAAAAATGAGCTTATTGATAATATGTTTAACTATCTAAACCAAACAAGAAAAGAAGAGTTTATTTTAACAGAAAGTAGTTTTGAAAATGAAAAAATATTAGTCGATGACATGGATTATTATTTTTCAAATATAATTGCAAAAAATTCTAAAACTATGTCTGAATGTAGATCTTTGCGTTCTAATTTTCAAAAAACAGGAACAGAAGGATAATAATGGATAGCTTATATATATTATTTAATGAAGTATATAAGATATTATTTTTGCTAATTCCTGTTTTAGTTACTGTCGCAATGATAGTTTGGCTTGATAGAAGAGTTTGGGCATTTGTTCAAAAAAGAAGAGGTCCAAATGTTGTTGGGCCCTTTGGTTTACTTCAATCTTTAGCTGATGCTTTAAAATACATTTTTAAAGAAATCATAGTTCCAGCAAGTTCAAACAAGGTAATATTTATTTTAGCTCCAATTATAACTATGACATTAGCACTTGTAGCTTGGGCAGTAATACCGTTTAGTGAAAACCTAGTAATTGCGGACATAAATGTTGGAATACTTTACTTGTTTGCTGTTTCATCCTTGGGTGTGTATGGGATAATTATGGGTGGCTGGGCGTCAAATTCTAAATATCCATTTTTAGGGGCAATTAGATCTGCTGCTCAAATGGTATCTTACGAAGTATCTATAGGTGTAATAATTATAAATGTATTATTATGCGTAGGTTCATTAAATTTAAATGATATTGTCTTGGCGCAAAGAAATATATGGTTTGTTGTTCCTTTGTTTCCAATGTTTGTTATTTTTTTTATTTCTGCTTTAGCAGAAACTAATAGACCACCATTTGATTTACCTGAAGCAGAAGCTGAATTAGTCGCTGGATATCAAACAGAATACTCAGGAATGATGTATGCAATGTTTTGGTTAGGTGAATATGCGAACATTTTATTGATGTGTGCACTGGGTTCTATTCTATTTTTAGGAGGTTGGCTTTCACCATTAGATATTGATGCACTGTCTTTTATACCAACTCCTTTTTGGTTAATATTTAAAATTTTATTTTTATTCATTTTATTTGCTTTAGTTAAAGCTATAGTCCCAAGATATAGATATGATCAATTAATGAAATTAGGATGGAAAATATTTTTGCCGTTATCTTTAATTTGGGTTATTTTGACAGCAAGTTATCTACTTTATTTTAACTTATTACCAGGACAAATATGAAATTAGTAAGATTATTTAAAACTATATTTATGATAGATTTTGTAACAGGTCTATTAATAGCAATTAAAGAAGTTTTTAAATCTAAAAAAACTATAAATTATCCTTTTGAAAAGGGTCAAGTTAGTCCAAGAGCAAGAGGAGAGCATGCTTTAAGAAGATATCCTAATGGAGAAGAGAGATGTATTGCTTGTAAACTTTGTGAAGCAGTCTGTCCTGCTCAAGCAATCACAATTGAATCTTCAGAGAGAGAAGATGGAAGTAGAAAAACAACAAGATATGATATTGATATGTTAAAGTGTATTTACTGTGGTTTATGTGAAGAGTCTTGTCCAGTAGATGCAATAGTACAAGGACCTAACTTTGAATTTGCAACTGAAACAAGAGAGGAACTTTATTATAATAAAGAAAAGCTTTTGGAGAATGGAGATAGATGGGAGAATATTTTAGCTGCAAATATAAAGGCAGATAACCCCTATAGATAGATATTAATGATTGCACACGCTGTATTTTTTTATTTTTTTTCATTTATAGCAATTATTTCTGCCATAATGGTTACTGCATCAAGAAACACTGTTCATTCAGTGTTTTTTTTAATTTTGGATTTCATTAGTATTTCATGCTTATTTATAATGATTGGTGCCGAGTTCTTAGGCATGATCATGTTAATTGTATACGTAGGAGCAGTTGCTGTTTTGTTTTTATTTGTTGTTATGATGCTTAATGTAGCTCAACAAAAAAATCAATGGTTTGGATCCTCAAAGAGCAGCACACATATACCTGTAGGTTTATTAGTTAGTATAATAATATTTTTTGAACTAATTATTGTTGTAGGAGGATGGAAGTATAAACCTGATTTACTAAATATTTCATCAATAACAGTTAATGAAACAATTACAAATACCCATTCTTTAGGTAACGTTTTATATACAGATTATATTCATTTATTTCAGTTATCAGGGATGATTTTATTAGTAGCAATGATTGGAGCAATTGTTTTAACATTTAGACAGAGAGAAGGTCTAAAGAGACAAAGTTATATAAAACAAATCTCTAGAGAAAAAAAAGATGGTGTAAAACTTATTGATGTACCTAATAATAAAGGGGTAAAAATCGATGTTTGAAATTGGTTTAGGACATTATTTAACTCTTGGAGCAATAATTTTTACGATTGGTTTAGTTGGAATTTTTCTAAATAGAAAGAATGTTATTGTACTTTTGATGAGCATAGAATTAATATTATTGGCAGTTAATATTAATTTAGTATCTTTCTCAATATTCATAAATGATTTGAGTGGACAAATATTTACCTTGTTTATTTTAACAGTTGCAGCTGCAGAAGCAGCAATAGGTTTAGCTATAATTGTAGTTTATTTTAGAAACTCAGGAACAATCAGAGTTGAGGATATTGAAAAATTAAAGGGATAATATGGAAAAATTAATAGTTTTTTTACCACTCTTTGCTGCAGTAATTTCAGGTTTTTTTGGTAAAATAATTGGTAGTAAAGCTTCTAAAATAATTACAAGTCTGTTTGTTTCTTTATCTGCCTTATTATCTATTTATATATTTTATGATGTTGTATTCGATAATTATACCAACAATATTATTATAGCTAAATGGATAACCTCAGGCCTTTTAGATGTAAATTGGTCAATTAAAATTGATCAATTGTCAGCTGTTATGTTAGTTGTTGTCACTGTAGTTTCAGCAATAGTTCACATTTATTCCATAGGATATATGTCCCATGACCCACATCAGCCAAGATTTATGTCTTATCTCT
>MDSZ01067425.1_pt1 | contig 10027 bp, 11 predicted proteins | sample 811201 | NCBI WGS metagenome assembly MDSZ01 (sample SAMN05326647, study PRJNA326480) | marine metagenome | isolation source: seawater | place: Indian Ocean: North | collected 2010 | reverse complement strand
ATTCCATGGATTAAAAACACTGCCAGCTCTTGCATCAACTTCAACTCCATATTTTTTAGCATTTACTTTTAAGAAATTTATAGCGTCTTCACTTAAATCTGATGCATATAACTTTCCATTTATCTTTTTAGAAATTGCTAAAGCTAATCCAACAACACCTGATCCACAGCCCAAATCAAGAGTTTTGCCTGGAACAACAATATAATTATTAACTGCCGTAGCTATTTCAGTTGATGTACCAGTTGGTTCAAAAACTCCACTGCCTAGAGTTATATCTAAAACCAAGTCTTTCAAAATTTTAACGCTATAATTTTGAGTATCCATAAAACTTAGGAGGATCCACCATCAATAGTAATGGAGGCCCCATTTACGAATTCAGAATTAATTAAAAAATTTATTGCATTTACTATATTGGATGTCTTACCGAGTTTTTTTGAAGGAATAAGATCTATAAAAGCTTTTTTATTTTTTTCAGACAACTTATAAAACATACCTGTATCAAATACACCTAATTTAATTATATTTGAAGTAATGTTGTATCTTGCATATTCCTTAGAGAGGGCTTTAGAAAGGCCTTCAAGACCAGATTTTGAGGCTGAATAAGCTCCTGCTCCAATAGCTGAATTTGTTGAAGATATGTGAATAATTCTTCCCCATTTATCTTTTATCATGATTGGCAATAAATATCTTGATAATAGGAAATTTGAAGTAAAATTGATACTCATTACTTTTTCCCAATCCTTTAAATCATAACTTGCTAGCAATCCATCTAAAGATACAGCAGCCATATTTATTAATGTTACATCCTTTATGTTTGAGCTTTTTTCAAAAATAAAATTTTTTATTTCTTCATGACTTGAGATGTCAACCTTTTGGAAAGTAACATTTTTTAAATTTATGTCTTTAGGTTTTGAGGAATGATATATTGCCAAAATATCATCCAGTTTAGATAGTTCTTTCAAGATCTCTAGACCTATCCCACCTGAAGCACCTGTTAATATTATCATTCTAAAATCTCTAATTTATTTGAACTTATACATATTTGATTGTCATTATAGCTATAGAATTTAGAATAAATAGTTTCTTTACAAAAGTTTATAACATATACATTAGGTGAGCCCACAATATTTTTGATTTCAAAATTATCCAACAGAGAGCTCCATTTTTTATTTTTTATTTTAACTAAAGTTTCAAGAATATTGATAAAGCCTAATGATGATAATGAATCAGGCTTATTTAATTTTGAAATTTTACTATTTAGTGAATTGGAGATGTACCTTCCGATAGGCTCATGATCAACGGATATTTTCATATTTTTTTTTGAAACGAGTGCAATAAAAGAATATTTATTGTGAGATATTGAAACTTTAATATCTGAAAGATTAACATTCATTCTTTTAAGTTTTTTTAAAATGATTAGTCTGCTATGAAAATAACGGTTTTGAAATAATCTAATGCTAGAAAATGGAGAACTTGCAAGCTCAATAAAATTTATAATTTTTTTTATGCTTGATTTGTTCTTACAACAAGATCTATTTCCATATAGAACGAAAAATGAATTATTTCTTGAAAAATGTATGAGCTTGGCTTTGCTCAAGAATTATCTTCTAAAAGTTTTAATATTTCTGGAATAGACCTGCAGTCAGCTAATTTATCTCCATCCAATTGAATATTGAATTCTTCATCAATAGAAGCAATTACAGAAAGTAGTGCTATAGAATCCCAATTATCTTCAGGATCTAATCTCATACCATTTTCAACTTCAGACTTATCTATTTCTAAAGCCTCAGCTATTATTTCAATAAGTTTGTTTTCCATAATAATTCCCTTTAAATTTTAATTATAATTAGTTAGTATTAAAAATACCATCTATAAGATATGCATTCCGAACCTATAACAAACAAAAAAATAGTCGTTTATTCATGCGTTACTGGCAATTATGAAAAATTAATAAATCATAAGAGTCTAGAAGAAAATATTAAATATGTATTCTTTACTGAATCTTATTCAAATGTTCCTGATGGTTGGACTATGCAACCCATTAATGGGTTAGATCATCTATCAGACAAGGACAAAAACAGATATGTTAAGTTTCATCCAAGTGAATTTCTTCCAAGCTATGATGTTTGTATCTATATTGATGGCAATATAGAAATTACTAATAACATTTCATTGCTTATTGAAGAAATTTCAAATAAAAATGAAGATTTATACCTCTACAGGCACTACGAGAGAGGATGTATTTATGATGAAGGCACTAAATGTATTGAGGATTCTTTAGACTGGTTCTGGAGAATTAAAAGACAAATGAATAGATATTCTAATGAGTCTTATCCTAAAGATAGAGGCTTATTTGAAAATAATATAATAATTAGTAAAAATAATAAAAATTCAAAAAAGCTACTTCATCTTTGCTGGGAAGAATATTCCCAAGAAGCAAAAAGAGATCAATTGGCATTAAATTATTGCTCATGGAAACTGGATGTCCCAATATTTGATATGGGTGTAAGTAATGTGAGGTCTGGTGGTAAATTTTTCTATCTGGATCTTAATAACAGATTTAGAAAAATAACAATCATCCATTTAATAAGGTTGGCTATTAACAGAATATACTTATATATGACTAAATAAAATCTATTTGTCTATAGATATCCAATTGATCTGATTCGACTTTATTTTGGATTTGTTGACAAAGATTTTCAAAGATTTTCTTAGTCTCAGGCGCAGTAATAAAATTATGTGGATGTATCCAAAAATGGGCTATATTATTTCTCTCCACAGCATCATTTAAAATATTTCTATATTTTAAATTGGAAATTTTTGAGGGTATTAACTTCCTAGGCCCATGTTTCCAGTTTATAAATAATCCGCCAGGAATTCCACATTCATCAGAAATCATCTTTTCACTTTGTTTTAAAATATTAAATTCTTCAAATAAAGTATTTAAATGTTTTGGGAAAAACTTAAAATGAAAAAGATTGGGTGATTTTCTATACAATAAAACTCCATAATCTTTTAAAAATTTTGAATATTTAATGTCATTTCTCGGATAGACAAGAGTTTTACATTTTATTTCATTATCAAGAGACCATTTTTTTACAAGATTCATTTCGGTTATAAATTCACTTGAATCCAAATGACTGAATGGTGTATGTGTGTATCCATGACTGGCGCACTCATGAATAGTACTTTTTTTAACAAGCTCGAAAACTTCTGGTAAAAACCAGCCTTCATTATGATCAATTGATTTCATTATTGGTTGAAGCCATCTCTGATGATTGTTTCCAGTTAATTTAGGCAAAGAATTATTTAAAAAATTCTCTTTGGTCTCAGTCAAAGCTCCAACAAAGGCAAATGTTGCAGCTATATTATATTTTTCTAATATTTCTAAAATATATTGATACGCTTCAATTAAATTATTATTGGTTAACATGCTGAGCCAATCATGCTCTCTATCAGCCATGCCCCACTTTCCCTCGCAATCAAAAGATAATGTGACTTTTCCTTTTAGTTTTGTCATAAATTATTTAATAGAAATGTTATTAAAACCAATATCAGTAGAGAATCCATTAATAACTACTCCTTTGAAATCTTTTTCTTTCTTAGAATAAATATAAGACTTAGGCATTTCCTTGTAAGGCTTAAAACCAAGACTCGCAGGTGGCGGAATGTTTTCTGTAACAGCATATAACATAACAGGTATTCCAAATTTACTTGCAAAGTTTTCAACTGACTTGAGCATATCTATGATGATGTTTTGATTAGAGTTGTTAATTGAAAAAATTCTTAGGAATGGGATGAATTTCTTTAAGCCTAATGAAAACATTATTGTGTTTCTATATTCTTTATCTGAAATAAAAAAAGTAAGCGGTGAATCCTTATGGAAAAATCTCCATTTAAAAAATTCAGATAATTTTCTATCATTATCAGCATAATTATAATTGTTTAAGATCATTTGAATCTTATTGAAATATTCTTTATCTTTATTATTTATAAAAATGAATTCTGAAGAATTTTGGATATTATTTACAATCTTTTGATTTCTAAAAGAAAATCTCAATGGAAATCTTGGAATAATAAATTTTCTATACCAATGAGATTTAAATTGATAAGAGCCTAGTCTCTTATAAGCTCTAGAAATTCTTCCAACTGCTCCTGAAAGTATTACTGGACTATCTTGAAGAATACTATCTTGCATTAATTTTAGACCTAGTTGAGACACTTTATCCTTATTGACCATCAAATCATGAAGTGTACAAAAGAATTTTATTTCATTATTACAAATAATAGGAGTTTCAAACTCATGAAAACAGCCATAGACATGATTTTTTTTAATTGCCAAATTTATAGAATGATTTGGATTGGAATTAAGCCATGATATAAAAGAATGTGAAGATTGATGACATCCTTTGCCCCAATTCGTTTCTGCAAATTTTTTATAAGCATCATAATCACTTGAGTGATTGTATTTTCTATATGAAATCATTTAAAAAATAAGTTGAACATTTTGTCCCATTTTTTAATTACAGCTGATACACCATAATTTTTATTAGCATAATTATAAACCCTTAAGCCAATTTCTTCTCTTAGTTCATTATCTTGTGAAAATAGTTTCAGATATTCTAGCCATTGATCTTCAGATTTTGCATAATAATTTAATCCACAGTCATTCATAACTCGACTATAACTTTTTGTATTTGAAGTTATAACAGGAAGACCCATTTTCCATAAATTTACTAACTTATTTTCTGGCTTTCCTGCAGCCATCCTATTTTTTAAATCTATAGGTATAATTGCAAAATCACATTCAATCAAGATTGATGAATAAGTTTCTTTATTCCATTCATGAAATATTAAGTTTTTACATAATCCCTCTAGTATTTTTTTATTATCAGTTTTTATGAATCTGTTCATATATTTGTATGAATATCTATCGGAAATCACATGGAGATTAAATTCATAATCTTTTGAAAATCTATAAAATACATCCTTCAAAAGGTTTAACTGATATACGTTTGATCCAAGACCCTCCCATCCAATATTAATTACTTTTTTTGATAAATAGTTCTCTTTTACTGATACAGTCTCATTATGAGTATGATCTGGGATCGAAAAAACATTTGAAGAAAATTTGCTAGCAATAAGTGCTTGTTCTTCCGAAGCACACACCACACAATCAACTTTAGGAAGAACGCTTTCCTTTAAGAATTTATTATAATTTAAGACTAAATATTTACTTGAAGATGAGAAGTACTTTCCAAGACCTCTCAGAATTGACCTTATTGAAATCTTTTCTGATGAGTATGAATTGATATTGTCATAAAATATTTTTGCGCCTGTCTGCTTGATCTCATTGACCTGAGAAATATCAGCAGATTGTGATAAATATACTAGATCATATTTTTTACTTGGATCAAATATTTCAAAATCTATGTTGTTATTTTCTAAATAAAAAATAAAACGCCTTCTGTCTCCTGGAGCATCAAGTGATTTTGAATTTGGCCAATAACCTATCTTAATATTTTTCATTTATTTAGTTTTATAAAAATTAATAAGATCAATGAGCCCATCTTCAATCTCATATTTCTTTATCCAACCTAAACTCATTAATATTTGATTATTACCATATATTTCATATTGATCTTTGCTATCGTGATTTAATCTTAAGAGATTGATACTATTAAGTTCATTCAAAAGAAATTCTGAAATATACTTCAATGACACTGACTTGCCTGAGGATATATTAATTTCGCCTATATATTTGGAATCTAGGATATCAATATATGCATGTGCAATATCCTTAACATGCAAAAAATCCATTGCAAGGTATGGATTTTTGCATAAGACCTCTTTATTATTCAATGCATTTTTTATAACGTAAGAACAAAATTTTTTTTCATTTTCACCAGGGCCATAAGTATCAAAAACTCTTGTCCATACTAGTGTCCGATCGCTGCCTTCATCAAGTCTTTTTAGCTCTTTATGTAAATTATTTTTTGACTGTCCGTATAATGTATTCGGATTTTTTGCACAATCTTCTTTGTATTCATATGATGATTTTAAATACTTCTCTTTAAAGTCACCATATTCTGCTTTAGTGCCAGAACTAATAAACTTTACTCCATTATATTTTTTGAATAATTGGAATAGTCTTATTGATGCATCTACCCAGTCTTTATTTTTTGATGAAGTCCAAAATTTTCCATGTTCTGTGTTCCATGCTAAATGAATAATATGTGTAGGTTGGATTTCTCTCATGAACTCCTCGACCCTCATTTGATTAAATAAATCTAATTTGTGCCAATTAATATTATTTAATTTTTTTGAAGGATTCCTATTTAAAAAAATTCCATGAACTTCACAATGTTTTTCATTTAGAATCTTGATTAAGTGACTTCCAATAAAACCTGATGCTCCTGTTACTAAAAGCTTCATCTATATAATTGTTAGTTCTGGTATAGCTTTTACAAACTTTGTCCCGCTGTCTTTAAGAAAATCTAATTCTGAAATAATTTCTTCTGCTATATTCCATGGAAAAATTAAAACAAAATCTATTTTGTCATGATTTCTAAGCTCGTTAGGGTGAAGTATTGGTATCTTTGATCCAGGTAATAATTTATTTTGCTTTGACTCCGCTGCATCACAAACAAATTTAATTAAATCATTTTTTATATCACAGTAATTTAATAAGGTATTTCCTTTAGCAGCAGCTCCATAGGCACAAACAAATAATCCTTTTTTCTTACAGTCCTTAAGAAATGAAATATACTCATTTTTTATTTTTTGAGCTCTTTTATTAAAATCTTTATAAAAATGAATACTATTGATACCAGAGTTTAATTCTTCATTGATGAGATTTTTATAAGAGTCATCAATTATCTTGTTATCATCAATATGGCATCCATAAATTCTTAGACTGCCGCCATGAGTTGAAAGCCTGTCCACTTTATAAATTTTTAAACCTGAATTCTTAAAAATTTTTGAAACTGCATACAGAGATAGATATGAATAATGCTCATGATATATCGTATCAAATTGGTTATGTTTTATAAGCTCCAATAGATGTGGAAACTCAAGAGTAACTGTTCCTCTATCAGATAAAAGTTTCTTAATGCCGCCAGTAAAATCATTTATATCTGGTACATGAGCATAAACATTATTACCTATAATTAAATCAGCTTTTCTAGTTTGACTTAATTTCAAACCAAGTTCTGTTCCAAAAAAATCTTCCAAGGTTTCTATTCCTTTTTTTCTTGAAACTTCTGCCGTGCTTTTAGTAGGTTCAATTCCCAAACAAGGAATTTTTCTTTCATGAAAATTCTGCAAGAGATAGCCATCATTAGATGCAAGCTCGACAACAAAAGAGCTTTCGTCAAGCTTTAAAAAATCTATAATTTCAGTTGTATAATTTTTTGCATGTTTTAAGAAACTTTTTGAGGTTGATGAAAAGTATGCGTATTCATCTGTAAATAATTCATTAGCATCATTAAAATCCTGGGTCTGAACAAGCCAACAACTATCACAAATCATTACTTTCAGAGGATAGCAAGCTTCAGGAGAATCTATATTTTCATAAGAAATATAATTATTAGAAGGAGGAGCTAAACCAAGATCAATAAATTCATTGACTAATTTTTTTTTGCAGTGCCTACAATTCATAAATCAAATCCTTCAAATGAAGTTTCTAAGTACTTATGCTTCATATCTCTATCAGAAACATTATTTATATCAAGGGGCCAATTAATGTTAATTAACGGATCGTCAAACTTAATCCCTGACTCATATTCAGGAGAGTAGAATTCTGTATGAAAATACAATAGTTTAGAATTATCAAAAAGACTTTGAAAGCCATGAGCACAACCCTCTGGGATAATTATCATATTATTTCTTTCCTGTGAAAGCTCAATCGCATGCCATTTTAAAAAAGTTTTCGAGGATCTTCTTAAATCTATCATCACATCAAAAACTGAACCCTGGATGCAATTTACAACTTTAATCTCAGATTTTGGTGGTTTTTGAAAATGCATACCACGAACAGAACCTTTTTTATAAGTTTCAGATAAATTAATCTGAGCTATGGGTTTATTTGAGATAATATCTTTTAACTCTTTTTGGCAAAATAGTCTTTCAAAAATTCCTCTAGTATCATTAAAGATATAATTTTCAATTTCATAGGAACCTTGAATTGGCAATGATTTAATTTTCATTTAATTTTTAAGCATTTCTGTGTATTCATATAATTGATCTTTGCTATATGTAATATTTTTATCGTGTTTTTTGTACCAATCAATAGTTATTCTCAGTGTGTCTTCAAGGCTTAAAACAGGATGCCAATTAAGTATGTCATTTGATAATGAGCTATTAAGATACAAAAAACCTGCTTCATGAGGATTAGATTCACTATCTATCTTCCAAGTAATCTCAGACCAAAATGATTTCATTATTTCTAAAATGTCTTCTACTTTAGCGTTACTGCTTTTGGGAGGACCAAAATTAAATGCATTATTTTTAATTTTTTTATTATTTGCTAAAGTTTTTGCAAGCTTTAAATATCCATAACTGCAATCTAATACATGCTGCCATGGTCTTGTAGACTCAGGATATCTTATTAATAAAGGATCCCTCATTTTTGAGTTTCTAATAACATCAGGTATTAATCTATCTTCGGACCAATCTCCTCCACCAACAACATTTCCAGCTCTTGCAGTAACTAGTCTCGGGGATTTTGGTTCTGAAAAAAAAGATCTTCTAAAACTTGAAACTAAAATTTCTGTTGCAGCCTTTGAGGAACTATATGGATCATAGCCTCCTAGAATATCATCCTCAACGTATCCTCTATCTTCTTCCATGTTTTCATAGCATTTATCAGAAGTGATAATAACTATTACCTTTAAATTTTTTAATTTTCTTGAGGCTTGTAATAAATTAGCAGTTCCAATTACATTAGTTTCCCAAGTTTCTATTGGTGTTCTATATGATTCTCTCACAAGGGGTTGAGCTGCTAAATGAAAAATTATCTCAGGATCAGATTTTATAAGAGAATTTTCTATATGATCATAATCTTTTAAATCACCAATATAACTTTTAACTTGTGATAATTTTAAATCATTCCAATGAGATATTTCTTTTGGTGCGAGTGAAAAACCAGATACTTTGGATTTAAGATTTGTTAACCACAAGGAAAGCCAACTACCCTTAAAACCCGTATGTCCTGTAATAAAAGTTCTAGAGTTTTTATAAAAAGAGTTAAAATTATCAATCACCATTTTTTCCATGGAGCAATTCCAGAAGCCCAAAGTTCATTAAGTAAATTTTTATCTCTTAAGGTATCCATAGGCGTCCAAAATCCATTATGACAATATGCCGAAAGCTCATTTTTATTTGCTAAAGACATCAAAGGATCTTCCTCCCATACAGTATTATCATCTTTTATTAGATCAATTACTTTTGGAGACAAAATAAAAAAACCTGCATTAATCCATCCGCCATCTCCTTGAGGTTTTTCAAGAAAACCTCTAACTATATGTTTATTTATATCTAATGATCCAAATCTGCCTGGAGGCTGTACAGCTGTTATGGTGGCAAGTTTTTTATGTGACTTATGAAAATCAATTAGTCCTGATATATCGATGTCGGAAACCCCATCTCCATATGTAAAGCAAAAATCATCATCTCCTAGATATGGCTTTACCCTTTTTAACCTTCCACCAGTCATTGAATTTCTTCCGGTATCCACTAATGTTACTTTCCAAGATTCAGCACTAACATTATGAACCTCCATTTCATTGTTATTTAGATCAAAAGTTACATCAGACATATGTAGAAAATAATTTGCAAAGAATTCTTTAATAATGTAACCCTTATAACCCAAACAAATTATGAACTCATTAATACCTGCAAGTGAATATATTTTCATAATATGCCAAAGAATAGGCATACCACCGATTTCTACCATTGGTTTTGGCTTGGTGGAAGTCTCTTCACTTAGTCTGGTGCCTAAACCACCAGCTAGAATAACTGCTTTCAT
>MDSZ01272073.1_pt1 | contig 10028 bp, 5 predicted proteins | sample 811201 | NCBI WGS metagenome assembly MDSZ01 (sample SAMN05326647, study PRJNA326480) | marine metagenome | isolation source: seawater | place: Indian Ocean: North | collected 2010 | reverse complement strand
TCCCATAGTGCTTTACGATCCGGCATCGGCTTGATCGGATAGTATAGCGGAAGGGTGATTTTCTCGCGCAAGTCAATGCGCTCCCAGTGACGCTCAGACCACAACATGTCGTCTTGACGCAGGTATGGGTAGGGCACTACACGATTGTTCCGGTAATGTTTAGTCGCCTCAGGGATGATGCCATCATCCGAAGGATCTAGAATTTGCGCATTTGCTGTCGAGTAAGATAGACCTACAGCAACGATGGCAAAAAGGAGCGCTTTAACTCGTACCATATTAGTTCAAATCAATAGTAATAGGAGCAACTTTTGGCTTGATACCTTTAGCAGTTGCCGCCTTAATGTTTCTAATAATGACTGGTGTTCCAGGCTTGGCTTTGTCCAATGCAGCTTTAGCGTTGGAATTTAGTGTATTTCCTTTACAATCGATAGGAGCGAAAGGAGGAATGATAATCTGGAAGCTCGTTACTTTCAAAGGTAATTCGAAATCGAAATTGTTGAATTTCGCTACAACCTTAGCCTTTTTAATCAAGTTTGCTGACATCAAACCTTCAGTCTTACCAAAGATTTCACCGGCTGCATCCGGTAGGTTCTTCACACGGAATTCCTTAGATCCCATTGACTTCGTTGAACCATCTGCTTCACGCACACTAACAGCAATTTTCATAGTACCACCTGGGTTACGTGTTACATCAGCAAGGTATCCGCCTCGGGATTTCTTCACGCCACGACCGTTTACAATTAAGTTTGAAGGATCCACACCAGGAACAGAAATTTCCAATGGGTTATCTACCCCTCGGTACAAGACGTTCATTTTGGTTGGAGATATAACTACGCTAGGAGGGGCCACGTTGTAGAATTGTTCCCCAATTTCATAAACTTTTTCTTCTCCATTTGTTATCAAACGGATTTCTCCGTTCCAAGTTTCCGTACCTACTTTATTTGCAGGTAGAGTGATTTTTGCAACTCCATCAATAATATCCTCGGCAGAAATTGAATCTCCATTTATTAAGAATGTAGGATTTTGAGTTTCATCAAAGGCCGCCAAAAGAACTTCGGCTTCGTATGAATCACCTTTTGTTACAAACGTACTTTTCGGTATGACAATAGGCTTTACTCCTGTTACCTTGATATCCCGTGCATTGATATTTGAGAAAAGATTATCTATGACATTGGCTTCTGCGGTTCTAACATCACTTTGCATACCTGTTAGGAAGGTTAGAACAGAAATGAGCGGAAAATGCTCAAAATTTTGTTGTTCCCAAGACATATTAACACCGTCGTGCATTTCATCGGCTAAAGCAAAAGTTGCATCTAAAGCCTCAATAAGGCTTTCATTTCCTACGGCGTCCCATTTCATAACCTCTCTGAAGGACTCCATTTCTGACTTCAGTTCTTGTCCTTTTTTCTCAATCAAGAAGTAGTTAGGAGCAGTTTCCCGATCATCCATTTTTTTTGGCTTGCCAGGATTTTCCTCATCCTCACCACCAGCACGAAGAATTAACTCGTCTTTCATGGATTCAATAAGATTGAACAAACTATCCGATTTGGCACGGACTTCTTCTGCTTTGTCTCTCCAGGGGCCGGCTTTAACAGGATTATCCGCAGCGGCGCTGTTGAATGAAGCATACAGCGAAGCATTTTGACCCTCTACAGTCTCAATCGAAGCATTTTGATCAAGCATCACTTCATAAAAAGCATCCATGACTTCGCGACTAACATTAAGAGCAAGGAGCGCCGTTAATACGAGATACATCATATTAATCATCCTCTGTCTTGGGCTTAAATTACCTGATGCCATTGTAACTGTTGTTTAGGGTTAAAAAAATTGATTCATGTCTTTACTTACCCATTGCCGTAAGCATTCCACCATAAATACTATTCAGATTGGCAAGATTACCTTTCAATGCAGAGATTTGACCTGCAAGATCTGACACATCAGTTGAAGCATTTGCAAGCTTTTCCATTACATCGTTTTGACTCTCTACTTGAGCTGTGGTATTTTCTAATTGAACCGCATATAATGCATTCAGACTTTCCATATTCGCAGCGGCAGAATTGAGTTGCTCGCTGTATTTCGCAGTAGCGCCAGCAGCGTCAACGGCTCCTGAAAGCGCACCTGCTGTCTCACTTAGACTGCGCATACCCTCTCCAAGTCGTGCGATTAGTTCTGAATCGATTCCTCCATTTTCTAATGCATTGTCGAGTTGTTGGGTGATAGTCATAGATTCATCACCATCTCCTTTGGCTAGTTCTGGATAAACTAATGACCAATCATACTCAGTCGCTGGTTTTTCAAAAGCTGAAAAGAAGAAAATTACTGCTTCCGTTGTAAGACCTGCTACTAGCATAAAATTCGCACCTTCCCAGTGCATGATCTTAAACATTGCACCAAGAATTACAACTGCAGCTCCAATACCATAGAGCTTTGCCATGAAATTCTTGAATCTTTTACCATTTACGTCGATAAGTGCCATAATATTTTGGATTTGAAATTTAAGTTGTGGGTTTAAAAATCTTTAAGGTCCCTACCCAGGAACGTTTGTACAGTTCTGAAACCAATGTAGCTTTTGGCTGTGTCTTGATATTCGTAATCTCTTGCGCCAACTTGAAGAAAGTATGCCACATCTTTCCAGGATCCACCACGGATCACTTTGCGTTTCATCGTTTCTAATTCATCATCAAACGCATTGTACTGAATTTCAGCAGCGATATCACTGTTGAAAGCATATGACTGAACATCGAACGCTGTAGAAGTCCACTCGCTCACATTGCCAGACATACAATAGAGGTTGTATTCATTAGGAGAATATGCAGTTACCTCCACAGGATAAAAACCTCCATCGGCTGTAAGGTTTCCTCGTCTCGGCTTGAAATTAGCTAAATAACAACCGGCACTATTCGTCGCATATGGACCACCCCATGGATACGTTGTTAATTCCACACCTCCTCTGGCTGCATATTCCCACTCTGCTTCAGTGGGCAGCCTAAATTCGTGCTCTACAAGCTCTCCAGAATTTTTCAAAAAATCTCTTCTATACTTACTTCTCCAGTTTGTAAATGCTTTAGCTTGTTTCCAGCTAACCCCGACTACAGGATAATCGTCGTATGCCGGGTGCCAAAAGTATTTGTCGTGCATTGGCTCGTTAAAACTGTAGGTAAGGTCATGAATCCATACTAGAGTATCCGGATAAACATTGATAGTTTCTTTCTCAAAAAATGAGGAACGATTTGAACTAGACTGGGTGTTTTTGATGTAGTCGCGGTAACCGAATAATGATCCATCATCATCTTCATCACTGTAGTCATATTCTACGCGATTCAATTTACTACCTGCTTTTTGTTTGTTTATCCAGTAGTAAGTATAATTTAACTGACGTGTATCTAGTTGACGATATCCAAGCCACTGTTCTTCTGGAGGCAAATACATTCCCTCAATAACCTCGGTGTATTCAGCTGACGGATAACGGTTTTTTTCCCATTCTAAAAACGGGTCCCAATTTAAACGGCGCATCATACTATCAGGGTAATTGAGAGCCACGTAATCTTGATAATAAGTTGGATCCTCAAGGTCAGCGAAGTCAATATATTCGAAATCTTCTACCAAACCTTCAGCCAAACGAACACGAGCTATGGAATCACGAACCCATTGAACAAATTGACGGTATTCATTATTTGTGATTTCAGTTTGGTCCATGTAAAATGAAGCTACACTGACCGCTTTCGCAGGGGCGGTGTATGCATATGGCACATCTTCATCATGGTTTCCCATTGTGAAAGACCCTTGTGGAATATATACCATACCATAAGGTTCGCTTGGATACCAAGTCGGTCGGTTTTGAACACCAACTAATTCACCTTGATCACTTCCTCCACATGAGGCCAAAAGTGCCGCTGCTGTGAGCCCTAACAGGAGCTTTTTCATAATCTAATTGTTTCTCTACTTTAATCTTAGCAAAAACCAAGCCGCTATATTACAAAAATATCGGATTTCTGTAACTACCTTTTTCCTTCGGTGGAATTTCAATAGTAAAACAGTAGGTCATCATGATTTCATGAGAACCACTGCTTGAGTTCCTTAACGTAGACGTGGTTAGGTCGTACGAATAACTTGCGCGCAAATCTTTGGTGATTTGGTAGCCAGCCATAATAGCCAAGGCATCTTGTACTCTGTATGTAACGCCACCCCAGATTTGATTATTATACATCGCTGCTGCATTTAAATCAAACTGTGTAGTCACAAAATCAGTCTTAATCATGGCTGCCGGCTGAAGCACGAAGCCATTGCCTAGATCAAGATCATAACCTCCCATGAAGTAATAATGACGTTGTCCACGAATCTCAGCATTGGAGCTGCCGCCCGTTGCATTGAGAATGTCTTTGGTTTCTAGAAGCCTGGTGCTACTCAATCCGGCATACCAGTTTGTGTGGCGGTAATACGCACCAAAGTTTAGATCTGTCGCCATCGAACTGCTGCCAATTGCCACTAAGGACGGGTCGTTCATGGTTTGAGGTGGGGCCCAGGATCCTGTGGTTACTGCTTTATTTCTGAAATCCACGCGCAATCCCAATCCTAAGGTTCCACCTGCAAGATCCATTTGGTAACCGTAGCCCAATCCTACCGTCATATCTTGGAAATACCCAATCATATCGTTTGTCACATTTACCGCCAAACCACCATGAAAAATATTCAAAGGAATATTTGCTGTGAAATTCTGTGTACTTGGGGCATTCTCAAAGCCTACCCATTGTTGACGGGCCGCCATACCTAAACAAATAGCATCGCCCGCACCAGTAACTCCTGGATTGTAGAAGATTTTGTTATTGGTAAATTGGGTAAACTGCACATCCTGTTGAGCCCAAAGGCTTGAGGTGCAGAACATTGCGAACAGTGCAATACAGGTTTTTTTCATCTGATTCGGCGCGTACGTGTTTTCAGTTGCCGCTAAAGATAGAAAAATTCCCTTGTGAATGACACAAACTTCCTTTATTGTCAAGCTTTTTGTTGCGCTTTCCACCAGCGTGATGGTAATTTCCCTTGCATAGCCTCATCATAATCCTCAAGGTCGCAAGGAACTAAGGCTGTTCGATTCTGGTCCGGGCTGCCTTTTGGAATTTCAATCCACCATCTCCCGCTTTTAGGACTCTTGTAGAAATTCACTTCATCGCTCTCGTCAACGAGCACGGTGTATTTCTGGTAGTCGGCACGTGATCCTTTCGGGTAATCACCATAGCGTAGAGAGATGCCTTCAAGGAAGTACCACAATGCGTGTGCGCAGAGGTGCGCACTTTGCCCCCGGCTGTCGAGGCGCGGGTTGTATTCGTATAGGCCTAGCTGTGATAATTGGTCACTCATTCCAGCATACCTCGTAATGGCACATAGTTCCGCTCCGGAAAGTCCGTGTGGCGAGGTATAAAATGTGCCCGGATTGTAGCTCTGCCGCACGGCCCCAAGATCAATAGTTACAATATCGGCATCGCGCACGAAGGGTTCCGTGCGAGCGATTTGGTTTTGAATTTCTCCTAGGCGCACGGCTTCAAAGAACAGTTTGTCGATGAGCTTGATTTCTTCTGGGTTATTGAAATAGGTTTGATATCCGAGGTTAGTGAAGTTGTAAAGGTTGTGGGGCTGCTGCAGTACCAAGTGGCTCACGTAACTCTGGTGGTCTAAGTCGCGCCCCTCCGCGCCCACGTCGAGTCGGGCGTCGACTGAGACCACATTAACGGTTTGTTCAAGATGATCATAGGCGCGGTACGAGGCAAAGGTCAATTCCTGTGATCCTCCGATTGTTATGACGATGATGTTACGCTTAAGGAGTTCGCCGGTGATTTCCTTGAGCGCAGTAATGGTATCAATGTGCTGCTCGCCTTTGTAGAGGTTACCAAGGTCCGCCACGTGAAAATCCCAATTTCCTTTGTAGAGTTGGTACAAGAGCGGTCGAATAGCATCTGCAGCGCCGTCACAGCCTACATTACGGTATGCGCGACGGTCCTCTTGAACGCCGACGATGGCCACTCGGATTCCGTCGAGATCTGGCAGGCCGTCGAGTTCAGTGTGCTTGTGCACGACCCGGCCAAGCTGGTTCGTGTCCAGTACTGGCAGTGCGTTGAGTACACTGTCGGGAATTGGGCTAAGGTGTAGCACGGGCAAGTATTTTACCCGTCCAATTTAGGGCCTTATTTACGTCCGCGACGACGTTTTGTAGGGCCTGCCGCCATAAGTTCTTCACAACCGGCACGGTCCAAAGATTCGGCTTCTGTACCTTTAGGAATCTTATAGTTGTTGCCGCCTGATTTGATGTATGGTCCATAGCGTCCTTTGAGGATTTGGACGACGGGTTCTTCGGTGAATTCCGCAATGATGTTGTTCGCGGTGCCAGCTTCTTTTTCCTCAATGACTTGGATGGCTTTTATCAAACTCACCTCTTCGGGAGTGTCTTCGGTCAGGCTGTAGAATTTCTTATTCCACATTAAATATGGACCATAGCGCCCTACGTTGGCCTTGATTTCAAGATCCTTGTAAGTTCCCACGGTACGAGGAAGAACCTCTTCGCGCAGGGCCATTTCCAACGTGGCATTGTAAAACCCTACGTTTAGCGGAAGTTTTTTAAATCGAGGTTTGGTCTCTTCATCTCCATCACCAATCTGGAATACGAACCCATAACGAGCGAGTTTTACGTAAACCGGCTCCCCAGTGCCTGGCTCTTCACCGAGCAGGCGAGAGGCTTTACCGCCCTGCGGGGCTTGTTCGATGAGCGGGTGGAATTGGCTGTAGAAATCCTGAATAGAATCTTGCCAGCGTATTTGACCTTCAGCGATGGTATCAAAGTTTTGCTCTGCTTTTGCGGTGAACTGGTAGTCCATGATGAGCTTATAATGCTCGGTGAGGAAATCAGTCACTACTCGGCCGATATCGGTAGGAAATAGTTTGTTTTTATCTGCGCCGTAAGTTTCTGTTGCAGAAGTTACGGACAGGCCAGCGGCGTTGAGGGTCAAGACTTGATAGTCGCGTTGTTTGCCTTCCAAACTATCCTTAATAACGTAGTCGCGTTTTTGGATGGTAGAGATGGTCGGTGCATAGGTTGAAGGACGCCCGATACCTAGCTCTTCGAGTTTCTTTACCAATGAAGCTTCTGTGTATCGCGGGGTATGTTTAGTGAAGCGTTGAGTTGCGGTGATTTCTGTGTAGGAGAGACGGTCGCCTTCTTTCACAGCCGGTAATTGGCCGTCTGCGGTCTCTACGTTTTCCTCGTCTGTGCCTTCAGTATATACTTTGATGAATCCATCGAAAGTTATGACTTGGCCACGGGCAGTGAAGCGTTCTGCAGAAGGGACGTTTTCGTTGGCCAATTTTATCGTCGTGTTCTCCAATTTTGCATCCGCCATTTGCGAGGCGATGGTGCGCTTGTAGATCAAATCGTAAAGACGCTTTTGTCTGTCGTCCGCACCGGCAATCGTTTTTGAGAAGTTGGTAGGGCGGATGGCTTCGTGTGCTTCCTGTGCGCTTTTGCTCTTCGTGCTGAATTTCCGGACTTGGTGGTATTCGGAACCGAAATATTTTTCTACATGTTTAGCGATGCCGGTGATGGCATCGTTGCTCAAGTTAAAGCTGTCCGTTCTCATGTACGTGATGTGTCCAGCTTCGTACAGGCGTTGGGCGAGGGTCATAGTTTGACTCACGCTATAACCTAATTTTCTACTGGCTTCCTGTTGGAGAGTAGAGGTGGTGAACGGCGCTGCGGGGCTTCGTTTACCCGGGCGCATTTCTACGCTCTCAACGGCGAAATTGGCCCCAGCGCAATCTTGCAAAAAGCTTTGTGCACTTTCTTGATTAGGGAATCCGTTACTAATATCAGCTTTGAACGAAATCCGTCCGTCCGTGAAGATTCCGCTCACTTTAAATGATGCTTCAGGGATATGGGCCTCGATTTCGCGTTCCTTCTCAACAATCAATCGCACCGCCACGCTTTGTACACGTCCGGCGCTTAATCCGCGCTTGATGCTTTTCCACAATACAGGGCTTAATTCATACCCTACCAAGCGATCTAGGACGCGACGCGCCTGTTGTGCATCGACCAATTCTTTGTTAATCTTACGTGGATTCTCCACCGCACGAAGAATGGCGGTTTTGGTGATTTCGTTGAAGACAATGCGCTCGGTATTTTCGTCTTTCAATTCTAGGGCTTCGCTCAAGTGCCAAGCAATGGCTTCTCCTTCACGGTCCTCATCCGAAGCGAGCCATACCTTTTCGGCTTTCTTCGCTGCGGCTTTCAATTCCTTAACTAAGGTTTTCTTGTCCTTCGATACGCAATATTCTGGGGTAAATTCGTTTTCAATGTCGATGGCCATCCCTTTGTCGCACAGGTCACGAATGTGACCGTATGAGGACATAACCGTGAAATCGCTTCCAAGGTATTTCTGGATGGTTTTAGCTTTCGCTGGGGACTCTACAATGACTAGGTTGTTGGCCATATATGTGGGTAAGGGTTGAATTTTGCCGCAAAGTAAAAACGAATTTTCATTGGTATCCAACACATTATATATCCATGACAGATGAACTTTTTCTTTATTACTACGTAATAGATTTTTACAAATCGGACAAATTGTCAGTATACCGATGTATCTTTGATCCCTCGCAAAAGAAAGTAAAGTTTTGAGCGAATAGATTTATGGAAGCAAAAACTAAGCGCGCAAGCGGAAGAGGTCTTTATGCCGAAGGCGATAAGAACCCACACGAGCACGATGGAACCGTGCTAGAAACAAAAAACCCTACAGGCACCAAGAAGCTCTATATTGAGTCGTACGGTTGCCAAATGAATTTCTCGGACAGCGAGATTGTAGCCTCAGTTTTGGGCAAGGAAGGGTATACAACTACTCAAGATGTCTCAGAGGCGGATTTGGTCTTGTTGAATACCTGTTCGATTCGCGATAAGGCCGAGCAAACCGTGCGCAACAGATTGGCGCATTTCAACGGCCACAAGAAAACCAACCCAGAAATGAAAATAGGTGTTTTAGGCTGTATGGCTGAGCGCGTGAAGGGAAAGTTGTTGGAAGAAGAAAAATTAGTTGACCTGGTCGTAGGCCCCGATGCCTACCGCGATCTTCCGAATCTTTTGGAGGAGCTGGACGGAGGCCGTAAAGCGGTCAATGTGCTCCTTAGTAAGGAAGAAACCTACGATGATATTGAACCGGTTCGCTTGGGCGGAAATGGTGTAAGTGCCTTTATTTCCATCACCCGCGGTTGCGATAACATGTGTACCTTCTGTGTAGTGCCGTTCACTCGCGGACGGGAGCGCTCGAGAAATCCACAAACCATCGTTGATGAGGCATTGGATCTTGCGAGCCAAGGCTATAAAGAAATTACCCTCTTGGGGCAGAACGTCGATAGCTACTTGTGGTACGGAGGCGGACTGAAGAAGGACTTTGATAAGGCATCGAATATAGCCAAGGCCAGTGCGGTGCATTTTTCGGATCTTATGGCGATGGTTGCCGAGGCAGTGCCTCATATGCGTATTCGATTCTCAACTTCTAACCCACAGGATATGCGAGACGATGTGTTAGAGACAATTGCGAAATACAAGAACATCTGTAACTACGTCCATCTGCCGGTGCAAAGTGGATCGTCTCGCATCTTGGAGTTGATGAACCGCGGACACAACAGAGAAGAGTACTTTGCGTTGATCGACCGCATTCGCCGAATCATTCCGGGTTGTGCCATTTCGCACGATATGATTGCGGGCTTCCCGACCGAAACGGAGGAAGACCACCGAGAGACATTGAGTTTGATGGAATATGTGCAATATGATTTCGGCTACATGTTCTTCTACAGCGAGCGTCCGAACACGTACGCGGCGAGAAAATTGGAAGATGATATTCCTCTCGAGGTGAAAAAGCGCCGATTAAACGAGATTATCCAGTTGCAAAACAAGCATTCGCTCCTGCGCCACGAAGCTATGGTGGGCGATACCTACGAGGTGTTGGTAGAGGGAACGTCTAAGAAGCGTGAGGACCAATTATTTGGTCGTACCG
>MDSZ01265652.1_pt1 | contig 10028 bp, 11 predicted proteins | sample 811201 | NCBI WGS metagenome assembly MDSZ01 (sample SAMN05326647, study PRJNA326480) | marine metagenome | isolation source: seawater | place: Indian Ocean: North | collected 2010 | reverse complement strand
TTGGAACAAAGTTTAACAACTCATATGTAGGTTCAATAGGTGATGTTTCTACTTTTAGTTTTTATGGAAATAAAACTATTTCGACAGGTGAAGGAGGAATGTTAATTACAAAAGAAAAATATATATATAAAAAAATTGTAAAATTTAAATCCCAAGGCTTAGATATTTTTAAAAAAAAAGACAATTATTATAATCATGAAGTAGTTGGCTATAATTATAGAATGACAAATATTTGTGCAGCAATAGGCTTTTCACAATTAAAAAGAATAGATAGTTTTATTGATAAAAAAAAAAAGATTAATGAGTTATATAAAAAAATTTTATCCAATGAAATTGAATTTCAAGAAACCCATCCATTGTGTAAAAATTCTTTTTGGTTAGTCACAGTTTTATTTAAAAATTCATTAATAAGAAATAAAGTAATAAAATATCTTAAAAAAAAACAAATCGAAACAAGACCGATTTTTAAACCAATGAATCAACTAAAAATGTTTAAAACTTCCAACAAGAATTATAAAAATTCGATTGATATATATTCAAGAGGTATTTCGCTTCCCTCGTACCCAGCACTAAAAGAAAGTGAAATAAAATATATTGCAAATATGATTAATAAGATAATTGTGAAATGAATTCTAAATTTTTAAGTATATATGAATTAAAGAAATTGAATTTCAAAAAAATAGGCAATGGAATTAAAATTTCAAGAAATGTTACTATAATTGGAGAAGAAAATATCTCCTTAGGTTCAAATGTGAGAATAGACGATTATACGATTATTTCTGCAAAAGAAGGTTATTTAAATGTTGGTAATAATGTTCACATAGGTGGCCTTAGTTATTTGGGATGTGCTGGTGGCCTAGAAATTGAAGATGAAGTTAATGTATCTCAGGGTGTAAAATTTTATACAAAAATAAATGACTACGGAGCTTATAATGGAGATAACGATAAATTTTTTTTAAAAAAAATCAAAATTGAAAAGAAAGTTATTATTGGCTCAAATAGTGTTATCCTTGGGAGTATTATTGTGGGCCAAGGGTGTACAATAGGAGCTCTTTCATTTGTTAAAAAGGATTTAAAAAAATGGTCTGTTTATGGTGGAAATCCAATAAAATTTATTAAGATTAGAAAACGTTAAATTGAAAAAAAATATTTTAATTATATCTGGTTTTTATCCCACTAATGGTATTTTGAGTTTAATAAACTATTTTTCTTATAGTTTAATCGACAATAAAAACTTTAATAAAGAATTTAACTTAAAAATATTAATATTTAATGAAAATTTTTCAGTAAAGATAAAAAAATTTTTTTTTAATTTGTATTTATCATTAAAAAATTTAATTTTTGATCAAAAAAATAGAATTCATGATTTTGCTTATAGTCCAAAAGCTTTTTTAAATGAAAATCCTAAATTAAAAAAAAAAATCATATTTTATTCAAAAGATGTTGAAATTATAAATTTAAAGCCTAGTTTGATTTTTCCTATTTATTTTCCTATTAAAAAAGAGAACATAAAATCAATTGGATATATTTATGATTTTCAACATTTAGATTTACCAGGACTATTTACAAAAAAAGAGATTGATTTAAGAAACAGATTATTTTCTAAAATAATAATGTCAAATAAGATTATATTTGTAAATTCAAATTTCATAAAAAAAAAGATTTTAAGTAAATATGATTTGAAAGGAAAAAAAATAATTAAAATTCCTTTTTTGCCATATCATTTCTATAATAATGAAAAAAAAGATTTCTCACAATTAAAAAAAATTTATAATATCAAAAATAATTATTTCATTATTTGTAATCATTTCTGGAAACATAAAAACCATGAATTAGCATTTAAAGCTTTTGAAAAATTTTTAAAATTTTATCCAGATTATCAATTGATTTGTACTGGAGGCTCATTTGATAGTAGACATCCTGAATATTTTATTCAACTAAAAAAGAAATACCAAAAAATAATTGATAGTAATCGAATATTGATTCTTGGAAATATTAATAAAGATGATCAAATTGAACTGTTAAAAAATTCTTTAGCAGTAGTCCAGCCAACATCATATGAAGGTGGTCCAGGAGGCTTTTCTGCATATGAGGCTATCGCTTATAAAAAATATTTATTATTATCTGATATTCCTGTCAACAAAGAAGCAAAAGGTAAAAATGTAATTTTTTTTAAAAATAATTCTTCAAATCAACTTTTAAAAAAATTAATCTCAATAATAAATAAAAAAAAAACAAAAACTAAAAACAAAAATGTTTATGATAATTCAAAAATTAACAAAAAAAAATTAGGATATTTTCTTTATAATTTTATTAAAAAATTAATTTAAATTTATAGTTATTATGTTTATATTAAGAATAGGCTCTAAAATACGCAATTTTAAAAATATTTTAAATATTTCCTTTGATTTAAAGTATAGAAAAAAATTATATTTCACATTTTTTTTGATGTTATGTGGCATGATATTGGAATTATTTGGAATAGGCCTAATATTTCCTGCTTTAAAATTAGTTACTGATCAAAATTTTTTAGATAGCGCTTACAAATTACTTGGAATTGAAAAGCTAGAAATATCTACTTTATTATCTTTGATAACATTTTTTTTTATTTGCTTCTATGGATTCAAAAATTTTTTTTTATGGATTGTTTTAAAACAATATTCAAATTTTCTTTCTCATTATGAAGCTTACTTACAATCTAGACTATTCAAAGGTTACTTTGGAAAACCTGTTTCTTACTTTAAAGAGAAAAATTCATCAGATATAATTATAAATTTAAAAGAAATTTGCTCTTTTTTTAGCACTTTATATATCAGTCCACTAATCAATGCTTTATTAGAAATATTATTACAAGTATCAATTTTAATAATGCTTTTATATTTTAGCTGGCAATCAACACTATTAATTTTTCTTTTGTTTGGAGGATTAACAATCTTTTTATATTCACATCACAAAAAAAGATTAAATCAATTAGGAATTATAAGAAATAAAATATCTACCTCTCAATTAAGAAATATCCAGGATGGAATTGGAGGTATAAAAGAAATTAAATTATTAGGTAGAGAATTATTTTTTTTAAGAAAATTTGAAAAAAACACAACAGAATTAGCACAAGCAAATGCGGAAAATTCCATAATTGCTGGGACCCCTAGACTTGTTATAGAATTTTTTGCAATTTGTAGCGTTTCGACAATTATAATATTATTATTATTCTTAGGTAAATCAATAATTGAAATTTTACCTACACTTGGCCTATTTTTTGTTGCTGCCTATAAAATGATACCATCATTTAATAAATTATTGCTATTAATGAATAGGATAAAATTTTCTAATGACGGAGTAAAGAGAGTATTAAATTTGTTGAATGAGTTCAATTTAGAAAAAAAAACTGATTTTAAAAATAATTTTTTCAATACTTTTTATTTCAATAAAGATCTTAAAATTGAGAATGTTTCATTTAAATATTCAAATAGAGCCCAGCAAATTTTAGAAAATGTTAATTTAGAAATAAAAAAAAATTCCTTTGTAGGTTTAGGTGGGGAAAGTGGATCTGGTAAAAGTACATTAATTGATATTATTATGGGCATTCAAAAACCTAATTCTGGAAAAGTGCTCGTGGATAATAAATCTATAGAATATTCAATCGATAATTGGCAAAAAAAGATAGGCTATGTTTCCCAAAATATTTATATTTCACCTGACACAATAAGAAGAAACATTGCCTTTGGAATACCTGAAGAAGAAATTGATGATGATATAATGAATCATGTTATAAAAAAATGCTCTTTAGAAAAATTCATTCAAAGCTTGGAATTTGGAATGGATACTCATATTGGAGAAGGGGGGTCACTAATATCTGGGGGACAAAAACAAAGAATTGGTATTGCAAGAGCTCTTTATAATAAACCTGAGGTCTTAATTTTTGATGAGGCTACAAGTGCATTAGACGTAGACATAGAAAAAGAAATTTTACGTGAAATCCAAAACTTAAAAAAAGATTTTACGTTGATATTTATTACCCATAGAGAAAGTGCACTAAAATTTTGCGATGAGAAATATTTGTTAAAAAATAAAAAACTGGAGAAGAATTAAAGACATTAATTAAATTTATTTTATTTTGATTTTTTCATAATGAATATGTTTTTCTTTTGATTTTCTATATAGTAATTGCAAGAAAAAAAAAAGTTCAAAGATTTATAATTTGTTTTAAGCACATATGCTGTAAGATTTTTTAATTTCGTTTTTGTTTCAAAAATTAATAATGATTTACGCCCAATTTTTTTATTCCTATATTTTTTTATTAATGCGATAGAAATCAAATTATTTTTATTTGACCGAAATGTTCTTATATATCCGATTTTTCGGGAATTATAATTAATTACATAGGAATAAGAATTTTTATTTTTTTCTAATGATGAGAACCATTTTGAATGTTCATTTAAAGATATCTTTTTTCTATTGATAGAGACAAAGCGTATTTCAGAAGAATTTCTTAAATCGTATAAAAATTTGGAATCTGCACTTTTTGTTTTTACTAGCTTTATATTCATAGATAATTTATATATTAATTAAATGAAAAATAAATCTTATCATAAAAAATCCCTAAAACTAATAAATCAGATTCAGAATATTAGAAAAAAAAATAATGTAAATTGGATGGATATGCTTAGATTAGCTTTCAAACATGATCCGAAAAGAGCCGCTAAGATAATGTCAAATATTTATACCGATGATCAAAGAGTAAGTAATTTAGTTAGAAAGTTGATTAAATCAGTCAAATGATTTTTTATTAAATTTTTTTAAAATGAGCAATATATTTTTTTGTAAGACTTGTGTTTACCCATCTAGCAAACCACATATAGAATTTAATAATGATGGCATTTGCTCTGGTTGTTTAGCATATAATAATAGACCCTCCATTGATTGGAATTCAAGAGAAAAAAAACTTATTGAAATTTTAAATAAATATAAAAAATCAAATCCTAATTACTACCATTGTATCGTTCCAAGTAGTGGTGGAAAAGATAGTTATTTTCAAACTATGAAAATGTTAGAATATGGCCTTAACCCTCTTGTTGTAAATGTAATACCAGATAAACTAGCAGATATAGGAAGACATAATATGGAGAACATGCGCCATCTTGGTGTTGATACTATACAAATCGCCTTAGATCCTATTGTTAGAAGAAAAATTAACAAATTTGCACTAGAAACAGTTGGGGATATTTCTTGGCCAGAACACATTACAATTTTTACAGTTCCAGTAAAGGTTTCAGTAAATATGAATGTTCCGTTATTAATTTGGGGAGAAAGTGCAGAAAATGAGCTAGGAGGACCCATAGATAGATTGGATGAAGGTATTTTAGATAGAAGATGGCTCGAAGAGTTTGGTGGATTACTTGGGTTAAGAACTAATGATATAGCAGATATATTGCAAATACCAAGGCATAAATTAATCCAGTACACTTATCCAGATGAAAATGAAATCAAAAAAGTTGGTTCTATTGGTCTTTTTTTAGGTCAATACATTCAATGGGATGGAAAGGGCAATGCTGAAATTGCAAAAAAGAAAGGATTTAAAGTTTATGAAAAAGATGTTGAAGGATCAATAGTAAATTACGAAAATTTAGATAATGTGTATATGAGAATTCACGATTATTTCAAATTTTTAAAGTATGGCTACGATAGAGTAACCGATTGGTGCTGTACGCATATAAGAAGAGGAAGAATGACAAGAGAAGAAGCAGTTAAAATTAATCAATTAAAATCAGGAAAATTTCCTGAGGAGTATTTGGGATATAAATTATCCGAAGTATTAGACGAAATTAATTGTTCCAGAGAAGAATTTATAAATATTTGTGACAAATTTACCAACAAAAGTTTGTTTGTATGTAATAATAAAAATGAGCTAGTTAAAGATGATAATCTAAATTTATTGCTTAAAAATAATGAATACAAATAAACATTATGATGTAGCTGTAATTGACTATAATACAGGGAATGTAGACTCTGTCATTAAAGCCGTGCAATACTTTCAAAAAAAAGTAGTTCTTACAAAAGACAGAGAAATTATACAAAATTCTAAACGTTTAATTTTACCTGGACAAGGTAGTTTTCACTATGGAATAAAACAATTAAAAAGGTTTGATTTAATTGATTTAATTAAAGATAAAGTTTTAATTAAAAGAACACCAATATTAGGAATTTGTTTAGGGATGCAACTGTTTGCTGATTTTGGATATGAAAAAGAAAAAACAAATGGTTTAGGATTATTAAAAGGGTCAGTTAAAAAAATGAAAACAAGTCATAAACTTCCACATATCGGATGGAATGAAGTAAAGTTATTAAGAAAAGATTCAATTTTGAATGACTTAGAAAATAATAAAGATTTTTATTTCGTGCACTCTTATTATTTTGATTGTTTGGATGAGAAAGACAAACTAGCAATAACAAGTTATAATTTTGTTTTTCCATCTATTGTTAAAAAAGATAATGTGATTGGCTTTCAGTTTCATCCTGAAAAAAGTCTTAAAAATGGCTTAAAATTAATAGATAATTTTCTAAAAATATAATGCACAAACTAAGAATTGTTCCAACTCTTCTTTATAAAAATAATTTAGTAAAAGGAAAAAATTTTAAAAGCTGGAGAGTAGTAGGAAATTTGTATCAAATGATTAAGTTATACAACTTAAGAGAGGTAGATGAATTGATTTTTTTTGATATTGAAGCTAATAAAAAAAACTCTATTCAATTTTCTCTTATAGACGAGTTTGCAGATGAATGTTTTGTTCCTCTAACTGTAGGAGGGGGAATTAAATCTTTGGATGATATAGAGAATCTTTTAAAAGTTGGAGCTGATAAAGTTTGTATAAATTCAAGAGCAGTAACAGATATTAGGTTTGTTGAAGAGGCAATTAATAAATACGGAAGCCAGTGTATTGTAATATCACTCGATTATAAAAAAAATAATGAGGATCAAAAAGAGATTTATATAAATTCTGGAAAAACTCCAACTGGATTAATTTTAGAGAATATTGTAGAAAAATTAAATAAGATTGAACCTGGTGAAATTTTGATAACGTCAATAGATCATGATGGCATTATGAATGGATATGATACCGAAAATATAAAAAAAATTTGTAAGATATCTGATGTTCCATTAATAGCCTCGGGCGGAGCAGGAAAATTAGATGACTTTCATCAATTAATAGAGGAAACAAATATCAAAGCCCTTTCTGCTGCTAGTATTTTTCATTTTACAGAGATCACACCTTTGGATGTAAAAAGATATCTCTTTCAAAAAGGTGTAAAAGTAAGGTTATGAAAAAAAAAAAGAAAAATTATTTAATCTTAAAAAAATTAAATTCAAAAAATATAAATATTGAGTATCTTAAATGGATGAACGATAAGGAAGTCACTAAATTTACTGAACAAAGATTTAAAAAACATTCACTATTAGATATTAAAAATTTTGTGAGAGAAAAAAATAAATCAAAAAATGAATTTTTATATGGAATTTTTATAAAAAAAAAATCTATTCTGAAACATGTTGGTAACATTAAACTTGGACCAATAAATAAAATACATAAATCAGCTGAGATTTCTTATATTATTGGAAATAGAAATTTTTGGAAAATGGGAATAGGAACTGATGCCGTCAAAGCAATTGTAAAAATTGCAAAAAAAAAATTTAAGTTGAAAAAATTAGTCGCTGGTTGTTACGAAAATAATCTGGGCTCGATCAAGGTTCTAAAGAATAACAATTTTAAACAAGAGGCAAAGTTTATTTCACAAATTTTATATAGCTCTAAAAGAATTAATATGATTGTCTATGGTTTAATAATTTAATATATGTATTTTAAATTAATTCCCTCATGGGCATTAAGACTTTTTCTTACTCTTTTTCCAATTAATTTCTGATAGGTTTCTGGTTTTACGCTATTTTGAGGCCTCCTGATAATTAAATTTTCTTTTTTAATTATCTGCCCTTTTTTTACTTTTCTTAATATATAGATACCTTTTCTAAAATATTTTATAAAATTTCTTTCCTTATCACTAGGTTTTATTTTATTCTTGCCAGATAAATTATTAATATTTTTCGCATATTCACAGATAGTTTTTAAATCGATTGGATCAGCAGAAAGAGAATGATCTAATCCCTCTCTTTTTTTGTCTAAAGTGAAGTGTTTTTCAATCACCATGGCTCCTAAACTCAATGCAAATATAGATGCATCGATATTTTTACAATGATCTGAGTATCCGATTGTATATTTATTAAAATTTTTTTTGAGAGATATAATCCGTTTTAAATTAGCATTTTTAAACTCACAAGGATACATTGATACACAATGCAGAAGAGTCAAATTTTTCTTTTTTAAACAATTTACCGCCTTAGTTATTTCCTTTGTATTTGCCATTCCTGTGGAGAGTATAACCGGTTTATTTATTTTAGAAATTTCTATTATTAATGGTATATCTGTTATATCTGAGGATGCAATTTTAATTGCATTTAAATTTAATTTTTTAACTAATTGTAAACTTTCAAAATCGAATGGTGTACAAATGAAATCAATCTTTAATTTTTTTGCATAATCTCTTAATTTTTTTAAAGAACTAAATTTTAAACAAACTCTATTCCATATTTTAAATAGACTTTCTTTTCCGGAGTTTTTTTTTTGTAATTTATTTTTTTTTGATTTTTCTATTGCTAAAGTGCTTGGCTTAAAAACTTGAAATTTCACAGCATCTGCACCAGCTTTATTTGCTTCAAAAACAAGTTTTTTTGCTAATGAATAATTTCCCTCGTGATTTATCCCTATCTCAGCAATAATATATGGTTTATTTAATTTTTTAAAGTCCATATAAACTCTTAAGAAATTAAATAATCAATCTTGTTAAAATTTTCTACGTATTGTAAAAAAACCATACTTCTTTCTGTTTTCGCCTTAAATTGAGATCTTTTATGAAAACCGTTTGTAAATGCAACATATAAACTATTGCTTGGCACTAAAACAATTTTTTTTTTAAATTTAAATTTTTTAAACATTTCATCCGTTTCATCAAATGTTTTAGTATTCGTAAAAAATTTAATATATTGATCATTTATTTTGTGTGATGACAAAAGATATTGTAATGGCGCATCATATTCAGTGATTTCAAATGGCGTATAAAAAATTTTAAAATGGGGCAAAAATCTATCTGTATGTATAAATGTATTTCCTTTTGTTTTTTCACTTTCAAATTTTTCTCCCATTTTCAAATATCTAAATTCAACTGTAGGTTCGACAATTTTTCCGTAAATTTCTTTAGAAAATTTTTTACTTATACTATCTAATGTTTTAAAGTTCTTAATAGATGTAAGTCCAAACATTTCGTGAGCTGCATTAAAAGCATTTGTCACAATTGGACCTTTTTCCCATTTTTTTTTTATAGATCTATTAATTTTTAATTCATTAAAATATTCAATAATTTCATCTCTTTCATTGTTCGGTAAAATATTTTTAAAAATAATAAGTCCATTGTAAGCTAGAGAATTTAACATTTCATCATTAAGCTCTAATTCCTGATTTTTAATATCAAAAGACAATTCATTGTCAGCCTTTTCATTTTGAGTGAAAAAAATTTTTTTAAAATTTTTATTTTTTCTAGAGCAATTTAACCAAAAATTTATATGATCCCTTTTTATTTTTTCATTATCCATGTTTTTGATTAAGTATTCTACCCCAGGTGTTCGAAGGTATCTTTTGTTAATTACACTTTTAATTTTTTTAAACAAATTAATCATAATTACAAATATAATATCACTTATTTTATTGAATCAAAATTTTTTTTAGATTTAAAAATTATCTTTACTAAAAATCAAAATATATTAATAGCATATAAAATATTAGATTTATGAAAATATTAGTAACAGGTGGGTCAGGTTTCATTGGAAAAGTACTTATCAAAAAACTGTTATCTCAAGGTTATAAAGTAAATTGTTTAGATGAAAGTGAAATTGACTTTAAACATAGAAATTTGAAATTTTT
>MDSZ01167025.1_pt1 | contig 10028 bp, 7 predicted proteins | sample 811201 | NCBI WGS metagenome assembly MDSZ01 (sample SAMN05326647, study PRJNA326480) | marine metagenome | isolation source: seawater | place: Indian Ocean: North | collected 2010 | reverse complement strand
AATATGTATTCCTAAAGTGGGTTGGATAAATGTAAGTAATTTATCTTTTAATTCTTTTTTTAATTTTAAATTAGTAACTTCCTTACGCAAATCATTAATAAATAAATTAGAAGACACGCTTGTTCTTGGATAAGGAATATAATTAGGTATTGCATTATCATTTTCTAAGTTTAATGGATGTATAATATAATTAATTACTAATTTTTTAGAATTATTTTTAGTAATAGAAAATATTATAGGATCAATTGTAGTTAAACTTAAATCTTTGTAATATGTTTTAGTATTAATAATAGTGTTTGATTTATCATTAAAATATTTTAGATATTGAGTTTCAGTAATAAAAATTATACTATTATTGACTTCAAAAATATCATTATACTTAATATCTATTTCTTTCTTAAATCCTGGTTCTAATCCCCAATAACAATGTATTTTCTCATTATGGAAACCTAATTTATTTTTTAATCGTAATAAAGAACATAATGGAATTAATTTATTATTTAATCCTCCATGTAATCCTATTATTATCATTATTGTTTTTGTAATACAATAACTGGTTGTTTGACAATATTTTTTAATTTATTTTGAGATAATATTTTACTTTTATTAAACCCAATCCAATCTAATTCTTTAAAATTTTTAAACAATAATTGTAATCTTATTTTACCATATATACGATGAGCATTCCATACTAAAATATCCTTTCCAATAGGTACTCCTAAAATTAATAATCCATCATCAATTAAATTATTATATATATGAGTCATAGTTTCTAAATCACCATTGGGATTTAATGTATCACCATAACGTCCTAATCCAGAATGTTCTATTGATGAGTAAGATACAATTACATCATATTTAATATTATTAGTAATAAAATCATCGTAAGATTTAATATTTAATAAATTAGTATTATTTATTGGTATATTATAATCGATTGTTGTAATATTACAATTTAAATTTAATAAAATACCTTCAATCCATGGTGCTGTTGAACCTAATACACCTATATTTTTATTCCGTAAATTATATTTTTGAAAGGAATATAACAACATTTTAGAAGCATTTTTATAAGGTTCATTTTTTACATTATTATTATTAATATTATTAATACTATATTCATTTTTATACTTTAATATATATTCATTAGACCAAGTATTATTTAATAAATCATTAGTTCCATCATAATATTTATCAATAATTGGGATTTTATTATTTAATGTATAATTATTATATAATTCTTTTGGTATTGATCTATAAGGAGACTTATTATATTCCATAATTATAATATTTATTATATATATAATCTATTAATTTTTTAGATAATCTTAAATATTTAAAATAATTATATTATTAAATATACATTAAATAATAATATTAGTAATTAAACTTAAAAAAAATAATGCCTTCACTTGAATATGATTTAGTAAAGAAAATTATTTTAGATAATAATATTAAGTTTAATACCTTTATTGAAACTGGAACATATAAAGGGGAAACTATTTCTATAATGTCACCACTGTTTAAAACATTGCATACTATCGAAATTAGTAAAAAATTATATAATAAAGCAAAACTTAATTTAAAATCTTATGATAATATAAATTTACATTTGGGTGATAGTATTAATGTTTTAAATAATTTAATACTTGGTATTGATGATAATATTATTTTATTTTTAGATGGTCATTGGAGTATGGGAATAACTGGTAAAGGGGAGAAAGATGTCCCTTTAATTGAAGAATTAAATATTATTACTAAAAAATTAAAAGGTAATGCTATCATTATAATAGATGATGCTAGATTATTTGGTAAAGGTCCTAATAATAGTGATATAAAAGTTGATTGGGAAGATATTACATTAGATAACATACTTAAAATAGTAGAGGATAGATTAGAAAACTATTATTTTTTACCATCTAAATTAGATAATAAAGACAGATTAGTAATTAAACTTAAAAAAAATAAACTATGAATACTCAAATTTACTTAAAATATCTTTTGGATATAAAGTTAAAAACTCTTTTTCTAATTCTTGATTCCAATATAATGTATATCTATTTTTAATACAATTAATATTAGTAGTATGTTGTAATAAAATATTATTATTTTTTAGATTGATAATATTATGTTTTAGCAATTTATTTAATATATCCTTTGTAATACTTATATCTAAAAAAATAAATATTTTATGTATAGTTTCTTCAAAATTAAATATTAAATCTTCGAATTTTATAGTTAATACATTTGATTTATCATAATAATTATAATTATACATACCCATTATTGTATTATAAGCAATAGTTTTCATTTCTAAAATAATTCCCTGATTTTGAGTAATAGTATTTAATTTATTTTGATATGAACTATTATTAGATACATTTTTAATTCTATTTATATAGGTTGTATTTTTAATTATTTCTTCATTTAAAAAATGATTATCTATCCAATAATTATAATAAAATCCATTTTTATTAACACACCATAATTCACTACATTTTTTATGATAAAGATATCCAGATATAATAATTTCTTTAGGATGACGTGTAATTATAATATATTTATGATTTGTTGTATGTATATTCCAAAATAAATAAAATGTACGATATGATAGTTTTAATTTATATTTTTTTTTTATAATATTAAATATTTTTCTTGTTAAAATAAAACCTGTTTTATGATCATTTAATACAAAAATCATAATAATTATTTAAAATTTATAATTAATAATTATAATTATTTATTATTAACTATAATTAATCATTATCTAAATATACCTTATCTTCAATATATATTGTACCTAATTTTTTATCTTTTGTTTCATTAACATTTATTTTAGAATTACTTATTTCAAAAAAAAAGGCATAATCTAACCAAGTCCAAAGATGATTTCCTTTATTATCATCAAATTTAACATTTGGATAAAATTTATTAAAATACAATTTAGCTTTGTCTATATTTCTTTGACTTAAGTATTCGTCTCGCATTTCTTTATTTATAAGTAAAATAGAATCTCCGATATCAGCTCTACGAATTAATGTTTTATCTTTACTTTTTAAATTTTTACCCCAGGGATATTTTAATCTGTACATACTACATTTATAATCTGTATTTAAAAAGGCATTGATATGTTTTGATTGTAAATTAGTTAAATCTCCTGCTACAATTAATGTATTATTATCATTAATATATAAAGCGGTTTGAAAAGTATTTAACATTGTTTGAGTATGAGGTTTTAATATTTTAATATCTGGATGATTTTGTATTAAATAATTATTTAATTCATTGTTGTCTTTATTTATTACAACATAAATAGGGTTAATATTATGGCTTAATTCACATTTATTAATAACATAACTAATTAAAGGTTGGTTATGAAAAATTTCTAAATGTCTTTGGCGACCAACTTTAGGTGGTCCTGCTGCTAAAATAACAATATTAGTAGAATTTATAAGATTTTTATTATTCATATGATTTTGTTTATAAAATAAAATTATAAAATTAATAGTTATTTGTTGATTAATAGTTTAACTTAATAATATAATAAAAAATATATATTTAAACAATGACTAAAAAATTAGACTTAGAATATCTAGATATAATCAATGGTATTAGTAAAGAAAACATTCAAGTTAATTTTGGAAGTTGGATTAAAGACCAAAATACAATACAAAAATTAAAAGATAAATTTGCTAATAATAACCCTTTCTCTCATTGTATTATAAATAATTTTTTAAATATTGAATTTGCTAATAAAATAGAAAAAGATTTTCCAAAATATCAGAACGATGGTAGTTGGTATACTTATCACAACCCATTAGAGGTAAAATATGCTAGAGATGACTTGTCAGAATTTCCAATAGATTTACAATATTTATTTTATCTCCTATCTAGCAATCATTTTTTAAGTATTATGAAGCAAATTACAGGGATTGGAGATTTACAAATTGATGATTACTTACACGGTGCTGGAATACATTTACATCCTAGAGGTGGTAGATTGAACATGCACTTGGATTATGAAAAACATCCTATTAGTGGTAAGCAAAGAAGGATTAATATTATTTTATATATGAATAAAGAATGGGAACCTTCTTGGAATGGTGCTACTGAACTCTGGGATTATGAAATGAAGGAATGTGTTAAAAAGTCAGAGATAAATTTTAATACAGCATTAATATTTCAAACTAATGAAATCAGTTGGCATGGATTACCCAAACCTATAAAATGCCCAGAAGGAATATTTAGAAAATCTATTGCTTATTATTATGTTAGTCCATTAATAAATAAAAACGATAAAGAGAAAGTAGGTGCTAATGATGAAGGATATCGTTTAAAGGCTTGTTATTGTAAAAGACCAGAGGATAAGTTTGATAAAGGGATAGATACATTGTATAAGATAAGACCTTATAGAAGAATTACCCAGGAAGATTTAAATGAATACTGTCCCAACTGGAATTACTTAAATGATTTGAATTAATATTAGTTTGTGTTTGTTTGAATTAATATTAGTTTGTTTTTGGTTTTTATTATTTATTATTAAAACATTATTAGGTATTACTTTTTTCAATAATTAAATCAGTAGAGTAATTGTAAAGTTTAAAATCGTCAGCATAAGCATTTAAGATATTATTTTTTATTTCTTTATTATAAAAATAATTGTATTTGGGAAAAATATTATCACCTATATTAAAATCTTTATTTCCACAAAAATAATTATTATCAGAATAATTAGTTTTATTAATGAATATAAAGTTTAAATTAATATTACTTAAATATACTTTAACCTTTTCATATAATTCATTATTAAAGTTTTTATAAAATTTTAATATATCTTCTTCAAATGTTTCTAATTTTATAATTATATCATTTTTATTATAATTATTACTTTGTGGTAAAATATGTTCATCACAATAATGTTTATTATTTTTACATTCTAATAAATAATTAGAAAATTCGTAATATGAGTTATTTTTTAAATTAATTTTATCAAATAATATATTATATTCTTTTCTTATATATTTATTACAAAACATAGAAACGCATCGAGTATAGGGATTTCTAACTAAATGAACAATAGGAATATTATTACAATTATTTAATTTATTATATGGAAAGTCTTTATTTAATAAATGCCATTCGTGTGTTGGTTCTCCGTTTAATTCATTCTTATGTAAATGAAGAAATAATTTTCTAAAGATAGTACATCCTGATTTAGCATTCCATTTAATAGCATAATTGTATTTCTTAGAATATGCTATAAAACAATTCATATTTATTTTATTATTATTTTAATTAGTTTTATTAATATAATACTTTATAATAATAAATATGTTTTACTGTATTATTTGTAATAATATTAATACATTTAATGATATTGAATATAAAAATAAACTAAAATGGTCTAGAGATAATTTAAATTGTAAAAAATGCAATTCTAATGTTAGAGAAAGGGGAATGTTTTTACAATTAATCTTAAATAATGATTATAAAAATAAAATAATCCATGAATCATCACCTAATCAAACAAAATATTATCATAAAACGCTATTAGAACAATGTCCTAATTATAGTTTTTCTTATTATTTTGATAATATAGAAAATGGTAAATATAATGATGATAATATTATTTGTGCTAATTTGGAAAATTTACCTTTTCCCGATAATTCATTTGATATATTTATTAATTTAGATGTATTTGAACACATATGGGACCCAATATCAGGATTTAAAGAAATTTATAGAGTTTTAAAAGATGATGGAATATGTATTATGACATTCCCAATAGACGGTGGATTTAATAAAACAGAGAAACCAGTTTTTAAAAATAATTTGAATATAATAAACCCTACTAAAGTAGGTAAATTTAAAGGTTATATTAATAATTTAGAATATCATGGCAATCCAGTAAATAATAATAAATCTTTAGTAACACATTATTGGGGTTATGATGTAATAGAGTTAATAAAAGAACATACTAATTTTATAGTAGAAATAAAATATTTACACAATATTGAAGAATTTGGTATTATTGGTATAATGAATGAATGTTTTGTATTAAAAAAACAAAATATTATTACTACATCAATGTTATCTCCTGATAAAAAAGAATATTATGAAAAAATAAATAATATTAATATTTCCTAATTTATAAATTATTAAACAATATAATATTCTTTATTTAAATGTAATATAATATTTAACCATATTCTTTCAAATATGTGTTCCACCATACCATCTGGCATATCATTAGATTTATTACCAAAATTATTACCAACAATAGTATTATTACCATTTAATTTTAAGAAATCACAACCATTAATAAAATCATTAAAAAGTTCATTATTACTTTTATTATGTTGTCCATATCTTAAGCGACACCAATTAACATCAAATGTTGAAGTATCATTTAAAATATTGTAAAGCAATTCCAATTTATTATTCCAAATGAATAGTAATACTTCCTTTCTTAAAATCATACAATTACCCTCGGAAAATGCCATTTGTTTTTTAATAGAACAACCTAAATAATCTAATATCTCATTATGATAAACTTTATTAGAACTATATTTAGGTTCTAAATCTTTAGTAAGTAAATTAGGAAATAAACCATAAATATTATCTGATGATTGTAATTTATTAATATTGTTAATAATAGTTATTTCATCTTTAACCAATGGATTAAAATACTCCAATCTTTTAGTAATATTAGTTTTAGAATGAAGAAATAAGATATGATGAAAATCTATATTATTTGATAATAAATATTTTATCATATTTATTTTACCACCTATATCAACACCTTTATTTTTAACTTTTAGAACAGTAAAGTCTAATATATCAAAATCAATACCACCTATGGAATCATTATTATCACCTATAGAATATGTTATGATAACAGAATAATGTTTTTTAATATTTATTATATAAGAACCAAATATTTCTTCAAATTTACTAATATCGTAACAATGGATATGACAAAATCGGTATTTAGATTTAAATTTAATATTCAAATTTTCATTAATCAATTTATATTCAATTGGAGATTGATAATTAGAATAACCCATTAAATATTTGTTAAATAAATTAGGGTATTTTTTAAATGTTTGGGTTTGAATATTAGTATTATCAAAACTTGAATTAGAATAATTATTAGATATCTCTGAATTATAATTAATTAAATTGTCAATCATACTTTCATTAACCATATCTAGATTAGTCATTTTTGCTAATTTATGAGCATTTAAAAACGAATACTCATTTTGAATACTGGGTTCCATTACACACTGTTCTGCCCATTCATTCATGGCATTGATAAAATGATATTGTTGACCAATTGGATTTTCTTTCTTTAGCAATAAATATTGTTTCACTAATGTTAAATAAAAATCCAATGTATTACTATTTAAAAATATACTGGTATGACTTGATAAATTAGTATGTCTTGGTAAATTATCCCAACAAGGAAAGCATCCTCTCATTACAATAGTTTTTTTATTTGTATCATTGGTGTTAATCTTACTGTTTGTATCAGTTAAATTATATTTAGTGGTAATTATATTTTTGTATTTTTTCCTAATGTCAAAATAGTGAATGACATTATTATTTTTTTTAAAAGTATCAAATGTGTTAGTTCTATACTTTAATTTATCATCTTTTTCCTTGTTAATAATATTATTCCATTTATTATCTTCTTTAAAATTACCACGGTAATTAGGTGGATATTCCATTTCTAAATCATAATAAGTATTAAAATTGACATTATTAACATTATCCCAATTCATATTTAAAGTATTAATAAATGTTATCCCATTAAAACCTACTTTTTTAGCTAAAAAATTAAATGTATCAATATAATATTGTGGTATTTCTTTACAACGATAAACCCCTAAACAAGGTTTATTATCTATTTTGTAATAATTATGATGTTTAAAATATTTTAAAATGCCTTTAAAATGCTTAACACAATTTTCTTTAGATATATTAATACCAAGCAAAATTTCATTATTACCACCATCCCACCGTTTAGTCCAATTTTCATTAATCCAATTTAAAAACCAAGGTTTATTAGGATGATTATCTTTTAATATTTTATCTAATGGTTTATTCATTATAATACCTTTATCAAACCAGAAATGACAATAAATAAAACCGTCAAATCCATATTGATTAGCATAATTTGTCCATCTTTCTCGTGTTGATTTATCCAAAATATTATAATAACCTATTTCATGATGAGGGTGAATTGGAATATGTTCTTTAGATACTTGATATGTTTTACTAACATTCCACCATTCAGTAAAACCTGAATCCCAGAATTGATTATTTTCAGGTATTTCATGGAATTGGGGAAATACATATAGAAAAGAATGAATACAATTATTAGTTTTAATAATAGAATTCCATTTAGAATATGATTTAGGTGTCTTTAATTTATAATGATTTATGGCATGATTTATTATTTGATATTTATTTAAGTTATGAAGGTTATTATCTAATACATATTTATTAATATTAAAATTTAATGGTAAATATTCTAATATTTGTTCTAATGAATAAATTTCATTATAGGTAATTGCTTTTGTTTTATGTTTTTCTATATTTTCAATGGAATTATTATAATCCTGATTATTATTCAAGAATTTGTATAAATTAAGATTAAATGAATTATTTGTTGGAATATTTTGTAAGAAATCATTCTCTGATATTAATTTAAATCGTAATTTTTTATCAATACACAAGTTTAAAAATAATCTTTCCCAAACATGTTCAATAGCACCATCAGCAAGATTTTGATTTGATAAATAACATTTACCATTAAGAATAATATTCATATCACTAATTTTTGATTTATTAAATATTTTTATGGAATTACCAATTAAATTATCATTTTTATATTTTAAATAACATTTTTCAATACTATTATCACTTGTATTATTTATATTGTAATATAATTTAAACCAATTTAAATCAAAAGAATTTGTTTCATTTAATAAATTATAAAATAATTTAATATTTCTTTCATTCCAGATATAATTAATTGTTTTTTTAGATAATATATAACAATTGCCTTCAATAAAATAATTAGTTTTGTGCTTAATATTTAAAAAATCATTAATTTGTTGATAATATAATTTATTTATAAAATATTTACCTACATTCCAATCACCATTAACCTTATTACCTATAAAATTAGGGAAAACAGCATCATATTTGTAAATTATACTACGAATATAATTAATTTGTTTTAAACTACCTATTAATGGGTGGTAATAATTATAGCGTTTATTGATATCAGTTTTGGAATGTAAAAATAATATATAATCGTAATCAATTTTTGCTTTATTTAAATAATGTAAAGCGTTTAATTTTGATCCAATATCAATCCCTTTATTTGAAACTTTTAAAATAATACAACCATTTATAAAATTATAATCTAAGTTCCTAATATTACCTACAGAATAGGTAATAATAATAGAATAATATTTTTTAATGTTATCGTGGTATTCACCATAATATTCTTTAAAATTATCAATATTATAACAATGTAAATGGGCAAATAATTTGTTATTTCTATATCTAGAATTTGTTATATTGTTCTCAATTTGATAAGATAAATTAGCAGTTGGATTAGCAATATTTAAATAATACTTGTGAAATAATTCTTTATAAGTGTTTATAAATGGTTGTTTATTTTTATTTATAGTATCTTCCATTTTTAAACCTAAGTTATTTACATAATTATTAATATCCTGTAATGATAATACTTTATTATCATCTAAAGAACAATGTAAATTAGTATTACTATCACTATAAACATCATTGTAACCATCACCATAAACAATACTATTATCATTTCTACTATCATTATTATTGTTTTCTTTCTTATAATAGAACATATCATCATTCTCTAATATTAATAAGTCAGTGTCTGTTTTATCCATAATTAAATCTTCCTTTTTAGTTTGTGATTGTAATTGCGATTGTAATTCCAAATTAGTGTCTGGTTTCAATGGTTTCAATAATTT
>MDSZ01155411.1_pt1 | contig 10028 bp, 9 predicted proteins | sample 811201 | NCBI WGS metagenome assembly MDSZ01 (sample SAMN05326647, study PRJNA326480) | marine metagenome | isolation source: seawater | place: Indian Ocean: North | collected 2010 | reverse complement strand
AGACGCATTATTCGAAAAGCGAGGAGTACACGCTTCGAGAGAGAGAGAGAGAGGACGTCGTCAAAAGGATGCTTTGGACGTATTAATGAGATTTTTCTTTCTTGGTGTTACAATTTTTATTAAATTTTTTTTGAAGAAAAAATTGAAAAAATTTTCAAAAAAAAAAAAAGAAAAAAAAAGAAAAAAAAACGTCGAAAAAGACGGACTTTTGTTTTGTGGCGCGCGCGCGCAGGGACGACGACATCATCGGGAGGAGTCCTCGTCTGCTACTACCACACCAGCATCATGGATTCGTTTTTGCGTCAACTGAAAATCAAAACCGGCGTCCTTCGTCGACTCTCCAAGGAGCAAAAGATGTACGAGCAAGAAGTCGTCGATTTGGGGAAACCATCGTCGTCGGGGAACGAGGCGGAGGAGGCAAAGTTGACGTCGCAACAGGTCCAGTGTTTGGAAGAGTCGAAAGCGATGGTCAGAGACACGTCCGTGCGATTGGAGAAAGCGTTCGTGGATTTAGAGGAGATGGTGGAGAACGCCGCGAAAGAAGGCTTCGACGGGGAGGACGTCGCGGAGAAAGAGGAGTTTTTGAACGCGAGGGAAATGATCGAACGAGTGAAACCAAGTTTGACTTGAGTTGACTTTTGATGATGCGTCTTTTAGTATGCAAAGTCGCTCGCGCCTAGTACAATTGCAAATAGTATCTAAATAATATAAACGTTCTAATAACGCATTTTTCTACGTGTGCTTCTATCTCGCAAAGATTTGGCGAAAGATGTCGTCGTCGTGCTCTTCTTTGTAGTCCGATGATTTGGAAACGACCACCGGCAAAGGCAAACCGTCGTCGATGTCGCCGGTTTTCCCGGTGAGCGCTTCTTTTTTCATCTTCTGCAACTTGTAGTTGTTGTAGCCGATTATGCCCATGAGACATAAGAACAAACCGCAGACGTTGTAAACATCTAACACATCACCGTAAATCACAACCGACGTACCAATTGTGACTAAATCCTTCGCGGTACCTATGATCATGACCGTAATCGCCGAGGTGGTTTTTAACAACTCGAATTCGGAAAGCGTCATCCCGAACGCCATGCACGCGCCAAACAAAACCGTCGCAAATGCCATTAACCACTCTGTGGGCGTGTGAAAAGTCCACTCCTTCTGATCCCATTTCTCTTCTTTCCACCACTGCTCGTGCATGCAACTAAACGAAAACGTCACCACGGTCATAACCGGCATCGCGTGGTACAACAAAATAACCGGATGATGTAAACCGTATTTATTCGAGCTCGGCGAATGCATGACTTTCTGCGCTACCACCCACCTGATAGCACTTACCGCCGCCGCGCTCAAACAAATAAGAAACCCAATCGCGTTGAACTGCGTCTCCCCGATCACCGCGGCTGCCTCCCCTAACATCACCGTCACGACAATTCCCGTCAACGTCCACGAAAACTTTTCAATTCCGGTAATAAAACTCACAAACAACGTGAAAATCAAACTCGTCGTCTTCGTCAACGTATAAAATGACACCGTAATGTACACTAAACTAATATTACTCAACCCAATATCTAACCCCATAAAGAACCCAACCGGCGCTATGGTTCTCAACCACGAATCCGTCGGTATTATCGGTCTCCCTCGCGTCACGAATCGTTTATCTTGCTCGTTAAACAGCGCCGGCCATTGTAGCCCCGCGTTTGCGAGTACCCACTGCACAAAAAATTGGCACGATGTGTACAGAAGAGGTGCTGGAAACCCTTTCTTACTAAAAATCGCTTTGTTATACAGCGCCAACGAAGCGCTCAACAAAAACCACAAGGTGGCCAAACACGTACATTTTATGTACAGCCATTTCGTCTCTCGATCGATAATCTTCTGCGCGTACGCCGTGGACACGTTCTTCTCTCCGTTCTCGTCCGCGTTCGTCTCGTCTCTTTGTTCTTCTTTGTTCTTCTTTTTCGTCGTTCCGTTCGTGCCGTTGCTCCTTTTCCCGAGGGTGGTGGTCTCCTCCTCGTCCTCCTCGCTTCCACCAGAAAAATCGAAGACGTCTGTGTCGCCACTCTTTCCCATCGTCATCTTCCTTTTAAACGCGCGGAATTTTCTCCGTATCTCCACCGCCGCGGACGACGACGACGATAACGGTTTCATCTGCGAGTTAAAGTCCTCTTCCTCCTCCTCTTGGTCTTGGTCTTCCTCCTCCTCGTCGTCGTCGTCGTCGTTGTCCATCGCGGTGGTATGTGTTGGTTTTATCCCACCAAATTTTCCAATCCAAAACAGAAGAGAGAGAGAATGAGAGCTGTTTTAGGGTTTAAGGTTTTGGAAGAAATTCCATACCCTAAACTGGAACTCTCTTCTTATGTCTCTCTTTCTCCCAAGGAAACATCTTTAAAAGAAGGCGACGACGACGACGACGACGACGACGACGACGACGCTTTTTCTATCGTCATGAGCGAGGACGACCCACCGGGGAACGGAGGAGAACCTCGTCGTCGCGATCAAAGTCAACAACGTCGTCGTCGTCAGAAAAATCTTTCGTTATCCGTTCCGAAAGAAGACTCCGGGGAGTACCGATGGTGGGGGCGTTTCTTTTTTTTTCGTTCTCGCTCGACGGACATTGGTGTTCTTCTTTGTCTTCTTCTTCTCTCTTTCTCTCTCTCTCTCTCTCTTTGAGCTGACGACGACGTCTCGTTCGACGCACCGCGCAAAAACAGGACCGGGTCGGGAACGTTTACCGAGGGGGACTTCTCGATCGGGAAACTTGGGGTTCAAATATCCACCTCGGACTTGTCGAAACTCGACGAGGAGACGCAATCGCAACGGACGCACGAGAGTCACGAGAGAGGTGTCGAGTCGCGGTCGGTATCGGTCTCGGCGTCGGCGACGCAAAGCGCGAGTCAGAGCCGAACCGCGTCCTTGGTGGATATGGTTGGTTTGACGAGGAAGATGGAAGAGAACGCGATGATTACGAGACAACAACGGCAACCGCAACAAAAGAATGCGAGTGCGAGTACTTCCGAGACGACGAACAACGAGAGAAATAATCGTAAAATAATAGACCAATCGTTTTCGTCGAGTACGACGGACGGGCGGAACACGAGTCGAAGTAAAACGACGACGACGACGACAATAACGAAAGAAGATACAACGAATAATTCGATCGACACGGACACGATTGGTAGCAGTCGAGGAGGGACGGATGCGAAAAATTCACCTCTCGATCAAAGCTTGAACACGTCGCGTTCGAACAGTTCGTTGGTGAACGAAGAGAATGGAACAGCGAAATTTGGATCCTTCTTGTCCACTTTAGAAGATTTAGACTTTAGGAATGCGAAAATGTTAGGTTCTGGAGCTTCTGGTGTCGTGCAAACGGCGTTGCACAAACCGACGCGAAAGAACATGGCGGTGAAATCGTTTCGAGTAAATTTAGATGACGATAGACGAAAAGCGATGATTAACGAGTTGAGAACGTTACACGATTCGAAATGTCCTTACGTTGTGAATTGTTACGGTGCGTTTTTTGTGGACGGCGCGACTATTCGCGTGGTTTTAGAACTTATGGATGGCGGATCTTTGGACGCGGTGTGTAAAAAGAATAAGAATTTACCATGGAACGAGGAAAATATAGCTTCGGTGGCGAGTCAAGCAAGTTTAGGTTTGAAGTATCTGCACGATACGTTACGCGTCGTGCATAGAGACGTAAAACCTTCGAATATTTTGTGCTGCTTACAAACAGGCATGGTGAAATTGTCCGATTTCGGCGTGAGTGGACGCTTGGGCGAATCCGGCGCCGAGTGTACGAGTTGGGTAGGCACGGCGACGTACATGTCGCCAGAGAGAATTCGAGGCGATGGGTACGATTACAAAACGGATTGTTGGAGTTTAGCGTTGACTTTGCTCGAATTTGCGTTTGGTAAGTTCCCATACGCTGTAGTCGTATCCAACGAAAAGAAGCAACAACAAAACAACGGCAACGAAGACGGTTTGCAAAGGCAAACTTCCGGAGGGAGTTACGGCGGGTTTTGGGACATCATGGATTTAATCGTCAATGGGCCTTCGCCAGAAAGTGAATTATGCGAAGAATGTCACGGTTCGTTTACGGAAACGTTCCGTGCGTTTGTGAAAAGAGGATTACAAAAAGACGCCGACGCGCGATACACCGCGAGCGAAATGGTGGAACACGAATTCGTCAAGTTTCGAAATCCAGAAATGGACGCGCAAACGTTTCAGACGTTTCTGAAAACCGTATTTGAAGAAAGCCGACACGAAAATTGATACGATACGATACTTCGATTATACAATAGATTAATACATGTCATATTTAATATTGAATGATTACTGATGCGTGCACGCGAAATATTACTACCTATCCGCCCTTCCTAAGAATTTTCAATTTGATGAGATTTTGAATGCACTCGCGCTCGACGGAGATTTTGTGGGTCGTTGGCAATTTATTCCTAGGGTTGATTGCCAATAGCGAACGACTCCGTGTCGTTTTATTCTCGTGCACTTTATTATCCTCGTTATCTTCTCTTACTTCTTCCTCGTGCTCTATACTAGTACTACTTTTAAACAACGAAAGAAGTCGACGCTTTCTAGTACTATTCTCGCTAAAAGCCGCCGGTTTCGGTGAATCTAACCATCGATTCTTAGCTAACCCCTGCCCGTGTTTCCTTTTATCCGCCGGTCCCCGATTTTTTACTTTATCGAAGTACCACCCAGCCCCGCCCCTAAATCCAAAAACGCTCACTTCTTTACAACTCGCCAATAATATTAAGAGTCCTCTGAATCCTTGCGTGGGGAGATGACCCCTCTTCGTGAACCAATCCGTTCTCGATTTTCTAGCAAAGTTCGGATTAATCGCGTGTACTTTCGTTCTCGACATCCTCTCTAACTCTGAGTGACTCCTGCGATCCCTTCCCGCCGCCCATTTTCCTACACAAACCTCCTCCGGTTTCTCTCTCCATCCGAAGTATCCTCCGTGTTGTACTCGAAACGTCGTCTTTGAACCGACATCCTTTTCGTATCCTTTAGTCGGCGCTCCGTTCATTCTCATCACAACTTCGTTGCTATCTATTTTCATGCCTAGGTGTTTGCCTTTCAAAGCTTTACTCGAGGCTACAATCGCGCAATCTTTATACGGCTTTGTGTTTCTCTCGTCGAAAGGTCCATCTTTCGGCAAACGCCTCCTTACGCCATTCGCTTTCCGAATCGAGTTCAAGTTTCGGTCGGATTTATACTTTTCAATTGCTCTTTGCGAGACGGTCCAATAGTAGTTCCCGAAATTAAAACTATCCCCGACGCACTCTGGCATTTTCCTTACCGTTTTACATGGTAATCGATCCATATACGCCTTGGCGCAAATCTCATTCTTAACTGCAACTAATGGTCGATATGAGTGAGTGTTTGCGACTAAACTCTCATCGAGAACTTCAAATCTGTTTGCGAAAGAGTGTCGGTTTTCTAACACGTAATCTCGTTCTTCAGCCGCGTCTGGTGATTCCTCATCATCTTTGTCATCGAAAACGTTAAAGCTGTCCTTGAAAAAATCCATCGCGTCTCCGACGGTGTCTCCGAAATCTTGCGTTGAAATCTTGTTCAAAGACTTGCGCAAGTCTTCTTTGGAGGAGGACATGGTGAAGAGGAGGAGACTCATGAGAAGAAAAGCGAAAGAAGTGACTATGCACAGAGCACATTTGCGGCGGCCTCCACCGGAGGATGGGGCCATTTGCTTTTCTCTCTCTCTCGTGTGTGTGTGTGTGTGTGTGTGTACTCACTTTTCCGTGTGAGGATTATCTCGAGAGAAGGAAGTGAAAAGAGCCCAGCCAGAAAATAATTATAATTATATTTTTGTTATATGCTCTCGCATGTGCGCATTGTATTACATTCTCTATTTGTTCTGCACGTTTGTTTCGTGATTTATGTTTCTCCGCAAAATGCTTCGTTATTTACTCCCTGGACGTGTACAAATTGACGCCTTCGATGACTTCTTCGATGAACGCGCTCGGATTCGCACGAATCGCTGATAGCCATTTACGTCCAATTTTGAATCGCTGCTCGTTAGTTGGCATGCGGTAGAGATACGCCAACCGACGCAAAGCGAAGGCGGCTGGACCATCCAAAGTTGCTTCTTCACCGATCGGAAATTGAACCGCAGCTTCTTTGTTGCCTAACGTCATCATGTCGCCCAGATGTTGGTAGCGAAACGGAAGGAGGGGTCTTTTGTTGATGGCGGACCAGACGTTCCAGGCACAATAATCGGCGGCTTGAAATGCGACTTGCGCCGTGGCCGGTTTTTCTTCGCTTTCTTCGCTAGTGCTTTTTCCTTTCGTCTTTTCGTGCTCCCGTTGTATACTGTTATCGCCTAAAGCAAAAACACGATCGTAGCCGGCGACTTTTAAGGTGGAGTCGGTGATGATTTTACCCGTTCGCTGGTCTTGCTCAAATGGCCAATCGGTTTCGCTTGTTGGGAGTTTCGCGGTTAAACCCACCGTCCAACAACACATGTCGACGTTCTCGAGTGTTTCTGAAGACAAATCGCTCTTCGTCAAGAAAATGTTCAGTTTTGTATTCTCGTCCGGACTACTACTACTATTGCTACTACTACTACTACTACTATTAATACCGTTAGTACTTCTTTCAATGGCGCCAACTGTTCCATCCAGAATTTCCAGGTTCGAGGCTTTCCCCAACGCCTTCCTCGCCGCGGTCTTCCCACCAGTCGTTGCGCTTCTGAGTAATTCGCCATCTTTCGCGACTAACTTGATCTTCACATCTTTCAATCCGTCCTCTCTTTCGAACCATCGCGCTAAACACAACGCCAACTCTACGCCGGCGTATCCGGCGCCAACCACCGCCACAGTCTTTTCATCTTCTTTGACTTCTTTCAAACGTTCAATCCTCTTTTGCATTTCCTTTACGTCTTCTAATCCATTGAAAGGTATCGCAAATTCCTTCGCCCCTTTCACGAAATTCTTCTCGGATTCGAAATCCACCTTCGCGCCGAGCGATACGACCAAGTAATCGTACTTTACCCGTTCCTCTTCGTTCGTCAACGCGTCTCTCACAATCACCTCCCCGCCAGTCCCGCTGACTTTAGTGCCACTCTTTGTTGTCAAAATCGTATCTGGTACTATCTTTGTGGCTTCTTTCCGTACAAATCGTACCGTCGTGTTCTGCAAAAGTTCTTCGTACGACGGCGCCACCTCTGTCTCCTCCATATCCAAAGTCAATAATTCATACATGAGCGGTTTGAAGAGGAACGTCTCGTTCGCGTCGATCAAAGTGACGATCGGTTTCGGTTGTTCGCCGTTTTTTTCTCTCCACGACAGCGCGTCGAGTTTTAACGCGCAATAGAGTCCTCCGAAACCGCCACCGAGGACGACGACTTTCTTCGGCGACGGTGCGCGTTTGGATGACGTCGAAGCTCTGGTGTCCGCGCGGAGAGATGGACGACGTCTTCCGCGAAACGACTCGAAGAAGAAACTTTTCTTCCGCGCGAGCGACGAGGGCATTATCTTTTGGTGGTTCGCCGCCGTTGACGATATCATCATCTTCGCGACTTCTTCTTCTTCTTCTTCTTCTTCTTCTTCTTCTTCCGTTGTGTGTTTCGACCCGGGAACTTAACAAAAACGCGCGAGAAAATTGTATCGCAATTTTTCGTCATTCATTTTGTCACAAAAAGATACACAAAACGAATACTTTTGATTTGAAGAAGACGACGACGACGACGAGAAAATGACGACGCGCGACGCGCGATTCGCCTCCTCCTCCTTATCGTCGTCGTCGTCGTACCCTTTAATCGATGACCCCCATTTTCGCGAAGGATCGCAACAAGGGTTCAGCGACAACACCAAGGGATTACTTTTAGCTATTGGTTCGTCCTTATGCATCGGCGCGTCGTTCATCATCAAGAAAAAAGGGCTGAAGCTCTCCGGCAGTCGCGCGAACGCGCGAAGAGCCGGCGATGGAGGGTTCGGGTACTTAAACGAACCTCTGTGGTGGGTGGGAATGCTCTCGATGATTCTCGGAGAGATTGCGAATTTTGCCGCTTACGCATTCGCGCCGGCGATTATTGTGACACCTTTAGGCGCGCTGTCGATTATCATCAGCGCGGTGTTGAGTCATTACGTGTTGAATGAAAAGCTGAACTCTTTTGGGTGGTTGGGCTGCGCGTTGTGTATCGTGGGCTCTGCCAACATCGTCTTGCACGCGCCAGTGGAGAAAGAAATCGAATCGATCAAAGAAGTTGTGAACTTAATGCTTCAACCGACGTTTTTGTCGTATTCGGCGTTTGTTCTAATGTTTACGTTCGTGCTCATCACGCAGATTTATCCGATTCACGGGACCACGCAATTGTTAGTACCGATTGGAATTTGCTCTTTGATCGGAAGTTTGTCGGTGATGAGCGTGAAAACGCTTGGATTAGCGCTGAAGATGACGTTTGAGGGAAACAATCAGATGAAAGAATTAGAGACGTGGGTGATGATTGGGTTTGTGATTTTTTGCGTATTGACGCAGATGAATTACTTAAACAAGGCGTTGGACACATTCAACACGGCTATTGTGACGCCAATATATTACGTGTGTTTTACGACGTTGACTTTAACCGCGAGTTCGATTATGTTTAAAGATTATTTAGGGCAAGGGTACGCGGAAGTTTTGAGTCAGATGATTGGGTTTGTCGTGATCGTCAGCGGGGTGTTTATATTGAACGTGACGAAAGATATACCCCAGGAGACGTTGAATAGAAAACGGTGGATTGTTACCAGGCAGGATAGTCGAGAGTTTGAAAACGTGCAAGAGGAATATCGCGATAGTTTAAAAAAAGGTAGCCATAATAATCTTTGAGTTCACGCTTTTGTAAAATATATCTAGTAAGTAAAATTATATTGTACAACTGTTTTGTCCTCTCGCCTTTAATCAAATTAACCCTAGAGATGCAGCTAATGACATGTCCGCGCCACCTGGAGACGTGGCCGCATTCGGATTGGTTCCTCCAGGCAATCCCGGCGACATTTCCTTCAAAGGTTTTGGGTCAGTCGCCGGCGGTTCTGCATTCATGTTTTCTTCGTTCGCGTCTTTTTCCGGAGTCACCTTGGCATCATCTTTCCCGGAAGACATGTTCTTATTGAACGTTTCTTTTACTCTCCACTCAACCTTACCACTCTTCTCGTTCACTTCGTAAAATCTTTGCTTCGTGTCTAAAATGATGTGTTTAAAACAAAACTTCGAAAACGGCATCGCGTTCTTCTCGCACGTTTCCGACGAACACGTCATCCTAGTTCCGTTATGTTGTTGTTGTTGTTGTTGTTGTTGTTGTTGTTGTTGTTGTTGTTGTTGTTGTTGTTGTTGCTCGTCACCCTCACCCACTTGTTCCGCATCGTCATTCTCTTTGTTACTTGCTTTCGTCACTCCTCTCGCGTTCGCCGATGCCGTCGCCGCCGACTTCAACCCGGCGTGGCCGTTTTTCAACTGAAACTTCCTGTGTCTCTTTCTCATCGTCTCGATCAAATCGTAATACGTCTGTTCGTATAAACGCATCAACTCTTCCACGTTTTCTTTTCTCTTTAAGATTAACTCTCTCGTGGAAATCGTTTTCGTTTTCGTCGACTGTATTTCGTCCGCGTCGTCGTCGTCGTCGTCGTCCTTTTTTGCAGTCAAAAGTGATGAATTCCTCAACGCCTCTTCTCTGTTCAACGCCTCGTCCAACTCGGAATCCGTCGCGATATCATCTTCCTCAAAGCTTCCATCGCCATCGCCGCGGGGCTCTTTGAGCTGCATCATCCCGTAATCGTCATCGTCCAGTCGCAACGCGTCATCTGCTTCGTCGCGGTGGTGGTGCCCCCCGGTCGTTCGCATCGTCGTCGTCGTCGTCGTCGTCGCGACGCGATCTCCCATTTTTTTTTCTTCCTTTCCAATTCTTTACTCCTCCCAAAGTCGTCGTCGTTCCCGCGCTTCCCTTCCTTTCTTTTTCTTCCCAACAAAAAAACTCCTTATTATTAAAGTCTGCGGTTCTCTCTTCTTCTTCTTCT
>MDSZ01076720.1_pt1 | contig 10028 bp, 6 predicted proteins | sample 811201 | NCBI WGS metagenome assembly MDSZ01 (sample SAMN05326647, study PRJNA326480) | marine metagenome | isolation source: seawater | place: Indian Ocean: North | collected 2010 | reverse complement strand
TGTTGTTGGTGGTGCGCGCGTGAATTGAATGAATTTAGGAGAGAGAGGGTTATTCATTCATTTTTCTTCCGTAAAATCACACATAACACATAAAAAGAAAAAGAAAAAAAGGAGAGAAATTAATTGGTCGAAAAAGTTTGGTCGACAACACACAAAAACACACAAAAAGAAGAAATTTTCGACACGTTTTTTTATTCAAGTAAAAATGTACAAATGAACAAAAAGTATGTACTGAAAAAGTTTCACAAGGTGGGTAAAGGTCGTAAAAAGTGGTGGTGGTGGTGGTGGTGGTAAAAAAGTTGAAAGTGTGTGTTTGAAGAAGAAGACAGTTAAAATAATACCAAAAAAATGGATGTAAGTGTCGTCGTGGGAGTATTTTAAATTATACTCTCCTCCTTACAATTTGCGTCGATACTAATACGCGTTGTTGCTTTTGAGGAGTCTCGAAGAACGAAAGAAAGAAAGAAAGAAAGAAAGAAAGAGGGATGACGACCACGCTGACGAAGAGAACTTTGGCCGCTCGCTTGGCGCGATTGGAAAAGAAGCTGAACATTTACGACGACCAAAACGACGACGAGGAGGAAGAATGTGTCGCGGAAAAAGAAGAAGAAGAGAAGAGACGCGGGCTTCTCGACGTGTTGGAGTCGCACGTGTCGGGATTTTCTGCGGACGGGTTAGAATACGTCTGGTTTGATACCAGCATGCCGAAATGGGCGCGCGTGATTGTCGGTACGACCTTCCTCACGGGCTTCGGGCTCATGTTCTGGTTGATTTCGCAAACGGTCTCGGACTATCAATCGCACCCGTTCGCGACGAGTCTGATGTATGAAGAGAGAGCGAACGCGAGATGGCCGGCGATTATATTTTGTCCGAAACATCCAGAATTAAGTATAGGGAAGATGGATAAGATTGAAGAAGATGGTTTGGATCCGTATTCGAAGAACGAGACATTCATGAAGTCGATGGTGAGAAAGTGCGATTTCTTCGGTGTGAAGTGCGACGGTTCAGGAGAGGAAAACATTACACAGTATTGGGCGGTGAAAGATTTGGGTGAGAGATACGGCATTTGTTTAGAGTTCAATCAATTGGATAAAGTGAACGACTTGTACTGCCCAGAAGATGAGAACGGGGAAACGCATCCGACCGAATGTATGTTTGGTTTATACGGAAACGCATACGGATTGAACGTCTTTTTGGATCCACTTTTAGAGTACAACTCGGTGGATGAAGATGATCCGTATACTAATGCGACGTCATTGTACGACGTGGACCATTTCGATAAGAGGTATAACGGCATGTACGTCCAGATTCACGGGACCACACACGAGGCGGTGCCTGCGTTTAATTCCATCTCGGGCGCGGTTGGTCAAGCTACGTTCATATCGATGAGTGAACGAGAAACGAGGCGTCTCGGGAAGCCGTATCACGAGAAAGAGTGCATAAAAGATCCATCGTATTCTAGGAGCACTTGCATCTCCAAATGTCAAGAAGACATTCACGATAAGTGTGAGTATGATACGAGCATATCGCTCTATGATAATCTGCACGGTGACACTTCGAAATATCACACGTGTTACAACGAGGAGATGACATCTGAGATATGCCAATGCGACGAGCCGTGTTTATCGGACGATTTTATACCAATCGCCTCGACAACGAACGTGTATAACGCGTCGTCGACAATTGAAGGTTTGAAACCGTCTACCGATTTGAATGATTACGCGAATTTTCACGTGTATTACAACACAATCAATTTGGAAATTATCGAAGAGGTGCCAGTATATAATTTTTATGTCTTCATCGGAGTAATATTTGGACACATCGGTTTCTTCACCGGCTTCAACTTGATCACAATCATGCAAATCGGAGTGATGTTTTTGCACCTCTTTAAAAGGCTCGTCGGAATGAAATTTTAATCAGAAGAATGCACGTATATTATGTAAAATGCATCGTAAATATGCAAATATGCATATGCATACATATGTAAAATGCATTCCCTTTTTCCTCAAAAATGTGCCACCTCACTCGCGAAGAGGAGGTGATGGTGGTACCGTCGTGGGGAAGATGACCATCCCCACTCCACCCGACCTTGACGACGACGACGACGACGACGACGACGACTTTGACGACGACTTTGACGACGGTCCGTCTTTTCTCACGTCGTCGTCTCCCTCCTCCAACATCAACACCGACACCTTCGAGTTCCTGTTAAATTCCATTCGATGTGGGAAAAGCTTGGAAACGGTCGCGCGTTCGTGCGTACCGCGCGTCGCGTTTTCTTCTGCTTTGTCTTCCTCCTCCTCTCACACTTCTTCTCGAGAAAGGAACGGGGTGACTTTATTACACGCCGCGTGTTCTCGCGGAGATGCACGCGTGGTGCAGTTTATACTCGACGAGGCGAGAAAATATTTCTTAGGACAGAAGAACAAAAATACGAAGAAGAAGAAGAAGAAACCGAAGATGAATTTGGAAGAGTATTTAATGCTGCGAGACTTCGAGTCGGGTCACTCGGCGATGCATAGATGTTTGTTTCACGGACCAAATTTAACGTGCGCCCGAGTGTTATTGCGATTTGCGACAGAGCATTGCTCGACGAGGAGTGTGAATCTGATGCACCAACCGAGATGTTTTAGGGGGCATACTCCAATCGAAAGCTTATCTGTGATGACATCAGCAACGACGGAAGAAGAAGTAGAAAAAGAAAAAGGAAGAAGAAAAAGACGTATACGGCGAAGATCTGATGTCTTTGCTTGGGGTTCGGGCGTGAATTATACGTTAGGTACCGGGAACCATAAACTAAACACGAACGGCGGCGACAAATGCAAACGAATAGAGTATTTTGCGAAGCGGCACTTGAACGTGACTTCGTTGAGTTGTTCGCGATTTCGTTCGTTTGCTACGACGAAAGACGGAGAGGTGTATTCATGGGGATTAACAGATTGGAATAGTTATAGCAAGAACAACGAAGATGCAGAAAACAACGCATCCCCCTCGCTGAAGCGCGAAGCCGATATTTTTCCCATGCGCATCGAGACATTTATCGGTGGCGCTTCCAAGAAACCAAAGATTGTTAAAGTTGCGTGTTCAGAAAATTTCGCGTTGCTCGTGGATGACTCGGGAGGTTTGTTCATCATGGGAAAAACGCTCGGACTATTTTCTTCATCGTTACCATCATCGTCAGATGCTTGCGGTACCAACGATTTTAGTACTAGTAATAACAACAAGAACGAAGAGGATAACAACCACATACAAATATTTCCAAGACGCGTTTTCGGAGACGATAAGCGAGATCCAATCTCTCGAGAGACGTTTAAAGAGCAGCGAATAATAGATGCGAGTTGTGGAAATGTGCACGCCATCGTAATCGACTCCAATGGTCGTTGTTGGAGTTTTGGCATAAATTCGACTGGTCAACTCGGGTTTCAAATCGATGCGAGTCCGCGCGTGAAATTTCCAAGAGTTATAGCCGGTATTGAAGGTGAGTGTTTGAGCGTTTCTTGCTCTGATGAAACGACGCTTGTGCTCGTGCGGAAGAAGAACAATACGAAAGCCATCTTTCGGTTCGGTTCTGGAGATTGTAAGCCGAAACAAATCAGATTTTCTTCTCGCAGTGCCCCCGTGAGCATGTCGTGCGGTAATTCTATTTCGGCGTTTGTGTGTGAAACTGGGGATTTGTATCGATTTCATTCAACAAAGTGCGACGATAGTGAAGCCCATAAGGTGGAAGAGTTTAATTCTGTACCATTCGTATCGTGTACGATGACAAATTCGAGAGGTTTTGTTCTCGCTAGAAATGGCGACTGTTATGAGTTTGAAGTAAACGAGCGATCTGGGAAATGCTCAGACCTAAAACGTGTTTTGGGTGTTAAACGAGCGACCTCCATCTCTGCGAGCGATAAGCACGCTTTGAGCATATCGAATTGGACGGAACCTGAATTGATCCCAGACAAGGCACGAGAAGAAGAGAGTTTACAACACATCGCCTGTAGAGTTGTTTGTGAAAACGTATTGGATTTAAGTAATTGCTTGGAATGCCTTAAAAATCTTCCAAATTTAGATTTCGAAAGTGGAGAACTACTGAGAGATTATGCGTATGAATTTGCGGCTTTGAATTTAGATGCACTTATTGAGGTATACGACATGCTGAGTTCGAGCCACGATGACGAATATATAGATGAATTTGTTTTAAGTGGGATTCGCGAACGATATATCGGAGGTGTTGAATTGACTTTGGGACTTGGCTGGGATATGGAAAAGACGTACGCGCTCGTCGTCGCTGATGAAGAGAAAAACAAAAAGAAGAAAAGAGAGGAAATGATGAGGGAGAGAACGAATCAAGTTCCTGTACGACCACCGTCAACAAAAAGAATGGCCTTGTCAGAAACATTAGGACCATCTTCTTCACCACCAACATCAATATCGCCATCACAACAACAACGAACATCGTTACCACCGTCCTCCTCAAAACCAATTAAAATATCTCTCACGTCCACAACGAAATATACCCAAAAGCAGCTCCAACGAAACTCAATGCGAATGACGACGCCGAAAAGCGTTGACTACAAACTCTTAAGCGAAAGACAAAAATCAGGAGATGTATTGAGAGCATTTAAGCCGATAATATTTAGGCAGCAGTGCGAGGAAAGTGACGAGGATGGGAATGAAACGTACGACAAGGACCTCGAAACGGAAGCACAGTTGAAACAGAAGTTAAAATGGAAGGCAGATGGAAGAAGCGAGGAAAAGCAAGAAACGTCTATATCGCGCGGTTTCACTGCTATGAGTTTGAAAGAGATTCAAGAGTCGCAAAGTAGAAATCCTTTACCATCGTTTAGATCTATGGTTGGTTCGCAAACGAAAAAAGAATTTTCGATGGAAATGTTCGAGACGCGCGATGTGACGAACAAGTACAGGGAGAATTTGACGAGTTCATCTGCTACAAGCGTGAAAGTGTCGCTTTCGGCTTTGGCCAGACGAACACAATCGAAGAAGCAAATCATTGATGCTTCCCCGGCGCCGTGGCTAGGTTCGAGCGCCTCGTTCGACAAGAATAAAGGAGGCTCGCCATCTTCTCAACAAAGTCGTCTTCGCGACTTGATGAGTCAAGAGGAGAAGAAACAGAAAGAGCGCGAAGCTTCGATTCCTATATATGGATTCTCGCCGAACGCGTTTTCTCCAAATTCATCTGGAAGCTGGTTCCCTTCAAACGACGACACACAAGGAAAGACACTCACTTTACGTGAAATTCAAGCGCTGGAGGAGAAGGAGAAAGAAGAGCGCGAACTCGTCGCCATGGTCGCCGAGTTTGAAAAAGCCGAGAAGAATAGGAACTTTACTCGCCACAAGAGCGGTGGTAGAACGAAGCAGAAAAAAGCAAAGAAGAAGAACCCCATTGTCGCGAATGAGTTACGCGGACAAGCGCAATCGACTCGAACGAAGAGTGATGCTGATGATGATGGTAAGAATAAGAAGAACAAGAAGAAGAAGAAGAAGAAAGGAATAGCACTAGAGAAAAATAGTATGTAGTACCAGTCATAAAAAAAAGTTCCCAAAACAATTTTTTTTTCTTTTGAACTAAACCCTAACAGCCCCACAGCTGATATGTCTGTGTTTTTTTGGATAAATGGCGGCTTTCACCTCACAAAAACGTCCTCGCGCGCGGAACACGCAGAACACGCGCGCACTCCTAAACTTCGAGCGGTACACGATAAATGTCTTTCTCCACGCATTCCTTAAAGTCCGCTTTACTCGTCTCTTCGTCGGGAGTGTCCTTGTCATCTCGTTCTAAAAACAACAAAATCGTCGTCGCAAAGAAAAGCGCGTCGACGATATCATCAAAGACTGCTGCTACTACCTCTGCGGTGTATAGAACAACTACGAATAATAGTATAAGGAACAGCGCCTCGAAAAAGTTTGTTCCGATGGCTGGAAATAAAGTTGGTCCGTCTGGCGAGGTTAAAAAAGTCGTCCTCGCGTACTCCGGTGGGTTAGACACCTCCATCATTCTCAAGTGGTTGCAAGATACGTACGGATGCGAGGTCGTGACCTTCACCGCGGATTTAGGCCAAGGCGAAGAACTTGGGCCGGCAAGAGTGAAAGCTTTGAAAATGGGCGTAAAGGAAGAGAACGTGTTCATCGTAGACGTTCGCGAAGAGTTCGTGAGAGAGTACGTCTTCCCAATGTTTCGCGCAAACGCTATTTACGAAGGGACGTACTTGTTGGGCACGTCCATCGCGAGACCGTTGATTTCAAAGAAGCAAATTGAGATTGCGAACCAAGTCGGCGCGGATGCCGTATGCCACGGAGCTACGGGGAAAGGCAACGACCAGGTTAGGTTCGAAATCGGATATTACGCGCTGAAACCGGACGTGAAAGTGATAGCTCCTTGGAGAGAATGGGATTTAGATTCCAGAACAAAATTATTGGCGTACGCGGACAAAAACGGGATCCCGGTGGCCGCATCGAAGAGACAAGAACAACCGTATTCGACCGATGCTAATTTATTGCATATTTCATATGAAGGGAATGCGTTGGAGGATCCATGGGTGGAGTATTTGGAAGATATGTTTACGAGATCGGTGAGCCCCGAAAATGCCCCGAACGAACCGACGTACATCGAGTTGGAGTTTGAGAAAGGGGACCCAGTGGCTTTGAATGGGGAGAGGTTATCGCCGGCGGAAATGTTGACGGCGTTGAATAAACTCGGGGGAGATAACGGTATCGGCAGATTAGACATCGTCGAGAGCAGATACGTTGGAATGAAATCGAGAGGGGTGTATGAAACGCCCGGTGGAACTGTTTTGTTAGCGATGAGAAGAGATTTGGAATCGATTTGCTTGGACAGAGGGGAGATGCATTACAAGGATGAGATTATGCCGAAATACGCGGAGTTGATTTATAACGGGATGTGGTTCTCGCCGGAAAGAGAAATGATGCAAAAAAGCATCGATGAAGCCGCACAACACGTCAACGGTACGGTCAGAGCAAAGCTGTATAAAGGCAACGTCATTTGCGTTGGACGAAAATCGCCCAACTCGTTGTACGACGTCAACTTATCCACGTTCGAAGAGGATGGAGGTGCGTACGACCAAACAGATGCCGCCGGTTTTATCAAGTTGAACGCGTTGCGATTGAGAACGTTGAAGAGAAGACGGACGGATGCCAGCAAGTAAGAGAGGCGCTTTGATTTTGAAAATACGACTGCTTATTCAAACCTCAAACGACATACATCTGTGGAAGTGTTTTTTTATGCGGCTCGTTTATATACTCGCGGCACACGTCGCACTTTCTTTTTCTGTCACTTCATTCGTTTTTGTGTCTTGTCTTCTTCAGTTCTTCAGTTCTTCTTCTTCTAGAAGAGAAAAAGCGCCGTCTTTTTAAAGCGATTTTTGGAAAAGAAGAAAACTGAAATTGGAAGCTCTCTTTTCTCACTTTTTTTTTCTCTCACTTTCCCAGACACGCACTTCATATCTTGGAAAAGAAGAGAAGGAGACTTTGGGCGATGAAGATGGCGATGACGTCTGTGTCATCGTCGTCGCCTATTTTTGTGTCGTCTTTTCGCAGAGAGAATGGACGACGACTAAAAGGGAGAACGACCGCGAAGAATTTTGTGTCCTTCTTCGGGACTTTCTCTAAGCCAATTCATTACGAAAAGAGAGGAAGAGGAAGAGGAAGCGTCGTCGCGTGCGCGTCGAAAATCGTCGTCGTCGTTGGAGACCAGGAAGAAAGGAAATACGAGGTCACGGAAAAAGTGAACGTTGGCTCGCATGGAAACGTACAAATCGACGTGCGAAATGGGCGGTTGCATGCGCAAGCGCTGGATAAAACAGCCACGCTGAAAGTGAACGGAAACGTGTGTTTTCCAGGAGTGGCTTACGTTATCAAACCAGAAGGCGCGAGATGCGAGATTGGAATGCAAGGCGAAAATGAAGTGGTACTCGTCGACGTGTCGTTAGAAAACCCGAATACTACCGCGGGGGCGAGCGCGGACGCTATGTCAGAAATGTTAGCGAAAAGTTTCGAGATGACGGCGAGTAAAGAAGTACAAAACGCGTTGAAAGTGGAGAAAGTCGTCGCGGCGAGAAAGTTAGCCATTCACACGAAAGATATGGATTTACCGCCTTCATCGTCGTCGTCATAATCCGAGGATATGCGCGGTTTTTTGTCCAAATTCGGACACGTACGCATATAACAATAAAATAGATTTTAACAAGATAGATGTAGTAATAGTAGCATATAGCAATATTATTTAATGAAGCTTATGATTATATTCCTTTCGTTTACAATTCTGCTTTCTTTTTACCGGCCCGTCTCCTGATGCTATTGTGATGATGGTGTGATGTAGTGGCTGAAGTATGAGTAGTCGCATATATTTGTGGCGATGGTGAGAATGAAATGAAATGAAATAAATTTACGACCATTGCGATCTTCCCGCCTTCTTAGCTTCCTCTCTTTGCTTTTTCGCAATTTCTCTCGCCTGCGCGGTTGTCATTCTCTTTGTCGTTCTCTTTTGCGGCATTTTCACCCCGTTCTCTCTTTGAAACGCCAACACTTTGTTCATGAGCGCCATGCGGTCAGAACCGGTGTACCGGTCGACTTCCTTGCCGTCCGCAAAAAAGACAAAAGATGGGACATCCGTCACCTTCAAAGTCTTGGCCAACGTCTTGGACTCTTTGTTCTTGTCTGCGACCAGTCTCGCCCATCTCGTCGCACCCGCGGTGTTTCTGGAAAGAGAAACAACAGCCGGGAAGATCTTCAAGCACCCGCTCGGCGGATCGTTCTCGACAGAAACGTCGACAATCGCGAGTTGCTTGGAGCATTCGATGTCAACCGGAGCGATGAAACCTGGAACTTCTTGAGGTGGCATGCACAATTCCAAGAAATCCTTCAAGTCTGCTTCGGTTTCGATGTCGGTCAAAAAGTCTTGAACTTTCAAACCGCCGGCGCCTTCGTCGCCGTAGTACAAGACACCTTCGGCGATGGATTCGTGAGACCCGGCGCCGAAACCTGAGTGTTGCCACAGCAAGTCACCGTGCTTGTAATATTGAAATGTCGGGAAGTCTTTGACGCCGAGTTTGTCGGCCAACTCCTTCGCTCCAGTGGAGCTCAAGACGTCGCATTCCAAGAACGTCACGTCTGGGCACTCTCTCGCGATTCTCGCCATGGAGGACGTGATTTGTCGGCATTCTTTCGCTTGGGCATCCGAAAAGCCTTCGCAGGCTTCCTCGGAAATGAGGCCCAACATGACCAAGTTATTGCCCGCTAACGTCAGCGCGGCGTCTAACTCTTCCGAGCTGGCGATGAAGTTCGTTCTCGCCGCAACTCTCGCGGATTCCATCGCGCGACGTTCGTTCCCGGTCGGCGCCGCGCGGTTGACGACGCGCAGACCTCGTCGTTGGTTGGACGATGACGATGACGAGGACGAGGATCTCGTTTTTTGTGATCGCTTTTTCCCGAATTGGACCGAGGAGAATTTTGTTTTGTCAGACGACGACGACGACGACGTCGTCATCATCATCGCTCGGGACACGGAGGAAGTCATCATCTTGCTGAGTGGTGGTTGACGTGAGTAGTTTAACAACGAAAGAGATATTCGATGATCGAAGAGGTACACAAGAGAGGTGGTACAAATAATTGTAACGACCGAAGTACTAGTACGGGTACAAACTTAAAGTACGTAGTACCTTTTTGAAACCGACGGAAAAAAGCGAAACACAGTTTTTAGATCGGAGATTTTTTTTCACCACCGGTTCAAAAAAGACTGTTAGCAGCTTAGATATTTTTTTTCATGCTTTTGGACTTTCAGTGAGTCTTCAAAATTTTTGATCTTTTCTTTCTTTCCTTCCTCCTCTTCGATTTTTTTTAAGAGAGAGAGAGAAAACAAACGAACGAACAAATAAAAAGTGTGTCTTACGAGTAAACTTTCTTCTTCTTCTTCTTCTTCTTTATTATTACTATTATTATTATTATTATTATTATTATTATTATTAGAATAATCTAAAGTATCGACAGGCTTGGACTATTGCCAC
>MDSZ01072912.1_pt1 | contig 10029 bp, 7 predicted proteins | sample 811201 | NCBI WGS metagenome assembly MDSZ01 (sample SAMN05326647, study PRJNA326480) | marine metagenome | isolation source: seawater | place: Indian Ocean: North | collected 2010 | reverse complement strand
CACTATGAGAAAAAACCCGGCCACCTTCTCTTTATGACTCGAAAAATAACCCTTGATACTACCATCGAAGTAAGTAGGAAGGCCACCGATGCCCAGGGAGGAGCCTCTTCACTTGTCGCAAGTAGATACGTGACAATTAGAATCCCCGCTCCATAGATAGCACGAAATACCGAGAAAACCAAGAAAGCCCGGAATGCTTTGCTACCCAGAACTTTTTGCCCCAGTGTCATGCTAGAAGACCTTTCCATGGTGGTCGTACTCAAGCAACCATCCACGACACTTAGTCGTGTCCGTAGTGAACTTGATGGCCGCATTACAACTAATAGGCATGGCAAAAATTCAGCAACATCCATCTTCCCTCATAGGGGCCACGACGAATGAGACTTTGTCGACGTTAGGGGTGTTCTGAAGGTCTTCGATCACGAATCGTATATTGCCCGCAGAACCTTTGACTTGAAGCAAGTCCACGCAAGTGTGGCTATGCTTGAGGCTACTATGGGTGTACGATGAAACCTCGATTAATTCCGAATGACGGAGATCCAATAATTTCTGACCCTTCCCATGGTCATGCTGGTAGTAAACGACCAAGTGACCTTCGACAGTCACAGCTTCGTCCATTTCCGAAATGTCGCCCCTCTGCTGTTTCTCAGCGAAGAACAATGAGGCATCACGTATGAAGCGACTGCGATTCTTATATCCAGATCTCTCAATCAGGCCGTCGAAGTCTCTAGCAAATTCTCTATCAGCGCTGAATGAGATAATCTGACTCATAATTAGGCCAACTGAACCCTACTAATAATAATTTTTATTTATCTAATTAATAGTTCTAATTAAATAGATATTATTATGCGGCCGGGCCCATGAACAAACTAAGCGCCGTAACCCTAGCCGTCCTGATGATGCTCTTCTCGAGCATGGCTGGATGCCTAGACCGCTCTGAAGACGATGAAAAGAATGCCATGGTTTCAACATACCATGTCGGGCAACTAGTTTCCGCGATCGGAGGAGACGCGATCAAAGTGGAGTTGATGTCTCCATCGAATGTACCCGTCCACGACTATGAGCCATCCGCGGCTGACATTGTTAGGCTGCAGGAGAGTGACATATTCTTCTATCACGGGCTGAACTTGGAGCCATGGGTCGAGAGCACCCTTTCTTCACTCGGTGACAACGCGCCCACCTCGATACAGACCCACGCCATGCCAATGGGGCAATCGGCCCTAGAGTACGAGGCCATGTTGATCGAGGAGCTCTGCGAGCATCTTGGAGAGGGCCCATACGAGAGCTCCAACCTCGCAGAAAACGAGAGCACAGCATCTAGCGTCGAGCTACATGCGGAGCATGTGGTCCACCGGCTGACGATGCCTGCCGAGGATCATGAGGGCGAAGAGGGGAACCACAGTGAAGAGGAGTCTGATAGTCACGAGGGCCATGGGCACATCTCTCCTGAGGAGACTATCACCAACCCAACCGGGTGCCCTTCGGGAACGACCATCTCAATCTTCCACCTGGAGGCCGGAGAGTACGTACTCGAGTTCGAGTCAGAGGACCATGACGAGTTCGATTTGATCGCACTAAAGATGCTGGGCGGGCATGCCCATCACGATCACGGTCACGATGATGAGGGGGTCTGTCATGACACAAATACCCACAACAACACCGAGCATGACAGCGAGACTGAATGCGAGGAAGCAGGTCACATGTGGATGGAGGGAGACGATCACGATGACGGACACTGCCACAACACCACAACCCACGAGAACTACGACACAACCGAGTCTGAATGCGAGGGAGCAGGTCACAACTGGATGGAGGAAGACGATCACGATGAAGGGGAAAACAACGAGACCCAGGATGATCAAAACGAGACTCACGAGGAGCACCACGCCGGGTACGCACAAATTCACGTTGAGGCCGAAGGGGAGTACGGCTTCGCAATGCCAAGCGGGTTGGAGTTCCACATCCTAGAGGGAGAAGGTGGGCACGAAGACCACGCAGATCACGATGACGATGATGACGAAGACCACGAGGACGATGGCCATGACGATGAAGGAGAGATCGAAGCACACGACGACGAGGAGGAGTTCGAGTATGACCCACACAGCTGGCTCGATCCGCTAGCATTCAAGGAGCAGGCCAAGGTAGTTCTTGAAGCATTGAAGGCCGCATTCCCGGACCATGAGGACGAATTCACATCGAATGCCGAGTCCTACATGTTGCAGCTAGACAGCCTGCACGCGGACTTCCAATCCTCGCTTCCCAGCGAATCCACATGCACGGAGACCAAGGTGATCACCAACCACAACGCATACAGCTACATGGCCAAGAGATACGACCTGGAGTTCATCTCTATTCACGGCATAGATCCAGAGGGGGAGCCTTCCGCAGCTGATATCGCAGAGGCAGTCGAGGAGATTAATGAGGAGGGAATCACCGTCCTCTTCGTAGAAGAGTATACGGCAACCTCCGCAGTTGACAGCATCGTTGAGAAGACCATTTCCGACACTATGCCAAACGGTGTTGACGTAGAATACTTGTACACTATGGAGCTACCTCCAAAGGACTCTGATGATGACTACATTTCATTGATGAGGAAGAGCATGGAGAGCCTGAAGAACGGTCTTGGCTGCTAGTCGGGAGCAATGGGAAGATTTGGAGGGTATTGAGGTCATCCTGCTCCTATCTCCTGTGTGTCTGATTCTAACGTTGGCGAGGGGTCATCTACCCAGCATCATTTTCGGTTTTCATGCCCCTCGCCAGCACCATGCAGATATGACAAAATTATAGAAAATAGACGTGAGATCATGAGAATAATCAGTAGGTTTATTGAATTTAGCGGGAGTATTATGCTAATCATCGCCATGGTCGGGGCATGGTTGTCGATTCGGTGAGGAAAGGGGTTGGATGTCCGAAGAGTCTTCGGGAGAAACGGGAGAACTCATTCTGAGTGTAAGAAACCTGTCTATCACCAGATCCGGAGAAGATGTCCTAGAGGATATTTCCATCGATATCAGAAGAGGAGAATTCGTGGGATTGGTAGGTCCTAATGGTAGTGGTAAGACCACCCTAATCCTTGCTATCCTGGGCCTGCTGAAGCCACAGAAGGGGGATGTGCTGGTCTTTGGCCACGAACCAGCAAGCAGGAAAAATCTGGGGATGGTGGGTTGGGTCCCTCAAGCCGCTACGCAACTCCCCAACAATATTCACATCACGGTGAGGGAACTGATCAAACTGGGTTCTCTGAACCAAGACAACTACCTATGGGGGTTTTTGAGCCAAGAGAAGATGGAGAGGATCGAGACAGCCCTAGAGATGGTCGGCCTCACAGATATAGGGGACGTAGACGTCTCCCGACTCTCCGGAGGGCAACTCCAGAGAGCAGTGATCGGCAGGGCCCTGGCATCTGAGTCAGAGTTCATCCTTCTCGACGAGCCCCTTGTGGGTGTTGACCGAGCTTCCAGAAACTCCCTTCTCAAGCTACTGGATGACCTATGTCATAATCATGGAAAAACAATAGTCATGGTTTCGCATGACTTAGCCGCTGTGACACAGGCAACGCATAGGATAGTCTACCTAGAGGGGGGGATCCAGTACGATGGACCAACTGAGGGTCTACCGGACCTCTCGGCTCTAGCCAACCTTCGAGGGATCGAAAACGTGCACTCGGAAAACTCACTCCTAAAAATTTCCAGGAATCTAGTCGAAAAGGGAGGAGAATAGGTTGGGAATCGGTTCTTCTTTGATGTATTTCGTAAGTCCGATCCTAGAGTCGGTTGCACCATTTATCCCGGGTGAGGTTTTCCCTCACTTCTTTTCCGGGCTGTTCCAGAATGCACTCATTGCTTCGTTGATGGTCACCGTGGTAGCGGGTTTCCTCGGGTCCTTCCTGATGCTTAGGAACCTCTCGCTGATTGGGGATGGTCTCGCTCACGTTTCATTCGGGGGAATATGCGTGGGGTTAGTTTTGGGTTCGTCATCCCCTCTATGGTTCGCTTTAGTATTCAGCACCATTGCAGCGATATTGATTTTTGAGTTGCAGATGAGAGAGATCCTGACTGGCGACGCCTCGATAGCAATCTTCCTGACGGGTATGCTTGCATTTGGCCTAGTTGTTCTAAGGCTCTGGGGAGGGGGGATCACAATCGACGTCGAGGGATATCTCTTCGGTAGCGTCCTACTGATCGATGAGCAGGATTTGGACCTAATAGTAATAATCAGCATATTAGCCATCTCATCCCTTGCTTTGCTACAAAACGGATTACTCGCAACTACCATCGACCCGCTAGCCGCGAAAGTACAAGGAATCCCCGCCCGAGGGATTGGACTCTTCTTCAGCATAATCACCTCGGCAGTCGTGGTAAGCTTAGTTCAAGTCGTTGGAACCTTGCTAGTTACAGCACTTCTTGTGACGCCGGCAGCCACGGCACAGCTCGTCGGAAGGAGCTTCCGCTCGTGTTTGATTTGGACGCAGTTTTTCGGTCTCTCGTCCGTTATCATAGGGCTTTTCCTCTCTTCTGAGATGGGGACAGGTAGCGGATCGATGATTGCGGTGGTCGCTGCAGCAATATTTGGCATCGTGGGACTTTATCAAAGTCTAGTAACCCCATTGATATCTAGACGGAATTGATTTTGCCATCAACCGCTTCGTATGTCGTGATAATGTTCAAGAGTGACTTTATTTCCGCATAATCATGAATCGAATAACACAAAGGGGGCAGAGGAAGGTAAGAATTCCTGCTAGGAAGATGGTTAGAAAGAAGAAGGAAAAGCCTCAGAAAGAGCCCCAGAATTCTTGTGACAATCCCGGTTGCGGCTGTGGAAACTAAGCACTTACGCGTGCCCTTTCCCGAATTATCGGCGTGGCATTCAAGATGCGCGGCTTCGACCATGCATTGTGAGAATCCCTCCCGAACTAAGCTCGATGCTTGACGGATCAATGGGTCCGACCAAGCAGAAGGCAGCACGTCTTGTGGTGGATTTAGCATCCACAGCAGGTGCAACTGAATTCATCAGGGCGGATAACGCACACGTCTCTGGGGTTAGCGTAATCACTGGGGGCCATGGACTGAGGAGGTTTCTTTCTGACCTATCCGGGGACCCGCAGGGGGTGGTTTCCATACCCACTACCCTCAACTCGGCTGGTTGCGACCACGAGAAGATGGACGAGATGGGCATAGATTACCCGGATTTCCTAGAGCAACAGTTCGAGATTGTCCAGTCGTACTCCGAACTCGGGATCGAGGCGACCCTATCCTGCACCCCCTATGACAGAGGTGAGGAAGCGTCCGACGGGATCGGGTCTTGGGCCGAGTCGAACGCAGTGTGCTTCTCAAACTCGTACACCTCTTTGATTACTAACAGGGAATCGGGCCTGTCCGCTCTAGCTACTGCACTAACCGGGTGGGCTCCGAGGTGGGGCCTTCACCTGGACTCTAACAGGAGGCCAAACATCCTGGTCAACATTGAGTGTGAGATGTCAGACTCATCAGACTGGAGCGTTCTCGGGGACTGGATAGGAAAGCAAATCAGGCCTACGTGGGAACTTCCTTGGGGGCCAATGCCCAGGATCGTCGGGCTCCCTCGAGCTACCTTCGAGATGAGGAAGGCCCTAACTGCCTCAGCGGCCAACTACGGATGTCCGATGCTTTGGGCAGATGGCATTACGGTTGACGCCCCGGAGGTAGACGCATATGAGGGGGAGCTCACTTTCACAGAAGAAGACCTTCTCTCGAGATACAAAGATCTGGCCCCTAGGGGGCATGTCGATCTAGTTGTGATAGGATGCCCCCAGGCCAGCGTAGGGGAGGCCAGGGAAACCGCAGCGGCAGTCAGGTCCAGAATGGAGCTCGGTGAGGTGATAGCAGATCATCGTTTGTGGTTGTTCATGAGTGCCCAGAATTACGAAGTGATATCTCTGGATGGTACTCTTGACCTGCTTGAGGAGGCAGGGGCATTGGTCCTGAAGGACACCTGCCCGGAGGTTACTCCCTACAACCGTTCCAAGTACAATCACCTTCTGACTAACTCCCTGAAGGCAGAGCACTACCTGACGAGCGGATTGAATCGAATCCCCACCAGCGTGGCGCCAATCATTGAGTGCGTCGCCCACGCATTCGACGACTCTCTGGTTTCCGGTCCGCCACCGGAGTTGCACGCTTCCGTGACCGAGCCCTTCGACACTGCCAAGACCCATCAGGACTCGGCATTCGACACCTCGGGAAGGGGCATCCCCAGCCAGGATGGCTGGGTCGTGTCCGGAAGGGCCTTGGTGACAGATGTCCCCATAACATACCTCGGATACGTAAACAGGGACACGGGGGTAATCGAGGAACCAGGGCACCCCTTGGATGGAACTCAAATCAAGGATACTATTCTGATCTATCCGAAGGGATCCGGCTCCACCGTGGCCCCGTTCGTCCTGATGGGACTGATCTACACCGGATTCGGGCCAAAGGCCATAGTCAACAGGGATGTTTGCCCCCTAACACTGCCAGCAGCATCCATTCTCGGAGTGCCATATGCTCACGGTTTTGAAGAAGATCCGACCCTTTCGGTGAATACTGGGGATGTGGTCTCGCTCACGCTCTCCGATGGAACAGTGTCCCTAGTGGTCGAATCAAGATCTACCGAGGATTGATGGCAAGTACTCCTTGCAGGTGGCATGGGTGCGAGGCCTGACCCAGAGGGATGCAGGGAGCAGGACATCGGACTCTTTGAGATTACCAACAGGGACGGGTACTCTAGAATAGGGCGACTTCATACTAAGCACGGCGTCATTTCCACCCCTATGCTTCTCCCTGTAATCAATCCGAATCTGAGGACCATAGAGCCACGTGAGATGTGGGAGTTGTTCGGGGTGGATGCCCTGATAACGAATTCCTACGTAATCTGGAAGCACGATGATCTTCGAGAGAAGGCCCTTTCAGATGGGATCCACTCGCTACTCGACTTCCCGGGAGCCGTGGTGACGGACTCGGGGACGTTCCAATCCTACATCTATGGCGACGTCGAGGTGGGTCCCGAGGAAATAGTCTCTTTCCAGAGGGAGATGGGAGTTGACATCGGCACCATGCTGGACGAATTCGGTCGACCAGACATGACAAGGGAGCAACTGGAGAAAGCAGTCGAGATCACCGCTCAGAGGTCCGAGCCAGCATTATCCGAGGCCGGGGGGGAAATGCTACTGAACGGCCCCATACAAGGTGGCACACACTCGGACCTAAGAGCAGACGCATCATCCATGATGGGGTCCGCTGAGTCGGGCGGAAGGGGGTTCTGCGTACACCCTCTGGGAGGGATAGTGCCACTTATGGAGCAGCAGAGGTACAGGGAGCTGTTCGAGATACTACTGGCCTCAAAGTCCTCGCTCCCACCGGACAGGCCGGTGCACATGTTCGGATGTGGGCACCCAATGCTCTTCCCAATGGCAATCGCCCTGGGCGTGGACCTCTTCGACAGTGCAGCATATGCAATATTCGCAAGAGACGGCAGGATACTTACTCCCGAGGGGACAGTTAAGCTGGACGAGATAGGAGAATGGCCCTTCACGTCCAACTCTCTTTTCGGCAAGACCCCAGACCAAGTCAGGTCCATGGAAACGGATGGGAGGTCGGAGATTCTAGCGAGGCACAATCTGGAAGTCACACAGGCGGAGCTAGCACGGTGCAGAGAGGCGGTTCGAAATGGGACCATCTGGGAGTTGGCAGAGCAGAGAAGTCACTGCTCCCCCTATCTAAGAGAAGCCTTCCTCTGGCTCCAGGATCAGATGGACCAGCCAGATGATGGTCCTGTCGGGCACTCGGTCCTTTCCCTCATCGCCTCGAGCGACCCCCTCCGGCAGGGGGGGGAGAGGCTCGGAGAAGACATAGAGTACAGACCACACATCCTGCACATGCAGGCATTGCTCGCGACAAGGTGGAGGGTCCCGGGCTCTTGGTGGGACTCTAGCGACGGAGGCCCAGAGAGGGTGGTGTTGATCGAAGGAGTACCCCCTCCCTGGAGGGCATCAGCACTGGAAGCTGCCATCAGCCACCTCATCGAAATCCCACGGACGGTCGTTCTCCTGTCCACCCCAATTGGCCCTATCCCATTCTCACTGGAGGACCTGTCCCCCTGGTGCCACCTTGCCGGGCCGGATGATATGTGGGACCTGCCCTATGGGGATTCCGAGATCTCTGACTCCGTCGAGGAGCTAGGCATTTCTGGGGTCCCGATAATCAGGCTTACACCAGAAGAGGAGTACGAGAACGATCCTGCTAAGAGCTCACAGGTCCGTGCTTGGATGGACAGATGCTCCATAGTGGACAAGCTAAGCGTTCTTTGCGCCCTTAACCCACTTGACGGATGCAGCCTAACTGAAGACATGACTTCCAGGAGATCTAGGACGGACCGAATGGTAAACGTGCTATCGAAAGGAGAGCACATCCTTTCGCCAAGACTGACAGACGGAGGTATTTCTCTCACGGTCGAGGGAGCCAGGAGAATCAACGAACTAAGCAAAGCCCCCCCTCCGGTGTTCGGCTCAGATCCAGTGATGGAAGACTTTCCCGGGGCCCCGAGGGTTTGCATCGTGGACGACGCCGTACCATTCGTGGGCCAGGGGAGGAACGTCATGCACGGATACATCTCCGGTGCCGATCCCCACCTCATCCCGGGACAGCCATGCCTGGTGGTGAACTCACAGGGCGAGCTTGTGGCACATGGGACGCCAGTGACATCGCACTTCGAGATGGCTTTCCTCAGCAAAGGGGTGGCGATCAAGGTGAGGGACGGGGCTATGAAGAAGCCCGAGTGAGGCGGAACTTTCCGGGGATTCATTCAAGTGACCAACGCCCAAGCGTCCAACGACTCCCTTAGGGAGTCGAGGCCTTAGCATGTCCGAAGAAGCAAGCCCCCCAATCATCACGACGAAGCATCTGAACAAGATGTACGGGCCACACCTTGCTATCGATGACATCAATTTGGAGATCCCTAAGGGCGCCATAGGCATACTCGGACCCAACGGCGCTGGCAAGTCAACACTGTTCAAGTGCCTACTCGGCCTAATCACAACGACATCCGGAGAGGGCACAGTACTAGGTCACGACATCCGAACTGAGGGCGAGCTAATCAGATCCAAGATCGGGTACATGCCAGAGTACAACGCACTAGATCCAAACTTGTTCGCAGTGGATCAGGTCAGATACGCTGGAGAGCTACTTGGCATGAACTCCGCGACCGCTACCCAGAGGGCCCACGAAGTCCTCGAGTACGTGGGCCTAAAGGACCAGAGGTACAGGAAGGTCGAGACATTCAGTACGGGGATGCTTCAGGCAACAAAGCTAGCTTGCGCCCTGGTGCACGACCCCGAGATCCTGATCTGCGACGAGCCGACGAACGGACTCGACCAGAGGGCAAGGTCATTCATGCTGCAGACCCTGAAGAGAACCGTCGTCCAGGGGGACAGGTCCGTCCTGATGAGCAGCCACGTGATGGACGACGTGCAGGAAGTATGCGACAGCATTGTGATGATCCACAAGGGCAGGGTAGTTCTACAGGGGTTCTTCGAGGACTTCGCAAAGCAGGTGGACAAGGAGGTCGAGGTAGTCATCTGGGGAGGGGCCTCCAGAATGGAGGAGGAACTGTCCTCCGAAGGACTAGAGGCTAGGAGGCTGGGGAGGGTAATTAGAATCAAGGTCGAGAGCGACTCGACGATAGGCCAGATCCTCAATGCGGCCGTAAGGGCAGAGGTTCAAGTCAGGCAGATGAAGGAGTACGAGCCCGACTTGGAGGACATCTTCCTACTGGTCATGGAGAAGCTAGGATCAGAGATCAAAGGAACATCCGATCTGATGACTCCTGAGCACACGGGGGAGATTTGATTGGCAAAGGAAGTGGGGATCGAGGGCGGTAAGACCCGTATGGAAGTCGCCTTCGGCGCCGGAGACGGGGACGAGGATGCCACAGCAATAGTGGCCAAGTCCGAGGTCTCCGTCGGCACCATCTTCGAGCAAAGCTACCGTCCATGGAGGGGCAAGCTAGGACCCAGGT
>MDSZ01042776.1_pt1 | contig 10029 bp, 7 predicted proteins | sample 811201 | NCBI WGS metagenome assembly MDSZ01 (sample SAMN05326647, study PRJNA326480) | marine metagenome | isolation source: seawater | place: Indian Ocean: North | collected 2010 | reverse complement strand
GTCATGACCGAACGTCAGAAACGGCTTTGGGTGGATGAGGAGGCCGAGAAGATGATCGACAAGGTCCAATGCCTTCCCGGAAGGTTGATGCCTGAGGATGTTGCCCGACTGGTTCTTTTTCTCGCTTCCGATGACAGCGCGATGTGTACCGCGCAGGATTTCATCGTCGACGCAGGATGGGTCTGAATCCTCATTGATTTTTTCTTAATTCAAATTCAGGTCAAAAAATTTTATTGCATATTGTGCCTGGATGATGGGATCAAAGGTTTGCTCAAATCAGGAAAAAATAAAAATAAATTTTTAACTTGACATATTAGATGTTCCATAATATGTTCCGCAATGTTATGAATTTTTTTTCCCGTTAAGAAAAAAAATTTGGAATTGTTATTTTAAATTATTAACTGATTTAGGTTAAAATGTTTTTTTGATTTCGATCGGTTAATTTATTAAATTGATTTTATTTAAATTATTAATGTTGGAGTGAATATGAAAAAAATAAGCAGTATCGTTGTTGCAATTATGTTTTTTATATCAGGGTCTGTTTTATTTGCAGCAAAGGAAGCACCCATGCTGGCTGAAATGGTTAAAAATGGAAAACTTCCTCCTTTGAATGAGAGATTGCCTGATAATCCTCTCGTTGAAAAACCTGTTACCCAAATAGGAACATATGGCGGAAAATTAGTTCTTGGAACCGCTTTTTTTCTAGACGATGAAAGACTGCCTTCAAGGATAGATAGGAATGGGTTTTTCCAGTTTACTTACCCATTTCCTTCGAATGGACCAATCCTGCCAAATCTTGCAGAGTCATGGAAATGGAACAATTCGGGGACCGAACTAACAATTAATTTACGAAAAGGAATTAAATGGTCGGACGGTGTGCCATTTACTGTAGATGATGTTGTCTTTTTCATGGAAGACATTGTCGATAATAAAAACGTAGCCTATGTTTGGTTTTATGAGAGTAATTTTTATGAGGTAAGTGGGAATTTCCCCAAACTTACAAAAATCGACGATTATACCCTTAGATTTAATTATCAGGATACGGCGTTTCTGTTTGAAAAAAAATATTCCAATGTAATTTGGGCAGCACTTCCGAAACATCATTTCTCGCAGTGGCACCCAAAATATAATAAAAGTTCAAGCTATGACATCTTGAATGAAAAATTAAAAATTCTTGGAGTCGAATCAGAAGGTGGGCGTGTTTCTCTGGGTGCATGGGTAGTCGATGAGTATGTTCCGGATGGTAAACTTCACATGACAAGAAATCCTTATTATTGGAAAGTTGATCCTGCTGGAAACCAACTTCCCTATTTCGACGAATTTGAAATTTTGATTGCCGGAGACCGTCCTGCAGTTGGTTTAGGAAATATGATCGGAGAATATGATCATGACCATATGTGGACTGGTTACCCACATTATTCTATGTGGCTGGAAGAACAAGGAAAACCCCAAAGGGATTATTCGATTGGTTTTTCCAATGCTCCCGGTATGAAGATTAATTTTAATTTCGATTCTGAAGACGCAGAAGCCAGAACGATAAATCGGAATGTGCATTTTCGACGAGCACTTTCTTTGGCAATAGATAGACCTACTATTTCAAGAACATTGGCTTTTGATCTGATGACCCCCATAGGATCTTCATGGGCACCCGATTCTCCCTATTTTGATAAAGATTCAGGTTACCTCTATTCGGAGTATGACCCGGAGCGAGCCAAAAAGATCCTTGATGATGCTAACATCGTGGACCGAGATGGTGATGGGGTCAGGGAGTTACCAACTGGTGAGAAACTTGAAATGATCTGGGATATGTATGCTCATGATTTGTATACCCCAATGTCGGAAATGATTGTTGCCACAGTTGGTGAAGTAGGCATTAAACTAATTTTAAACGAGGCTCACCAGACTCTTCATCGTAAAAATTATGATGCTGGAAATTTTGAAATGTCGACATCAGATTTTACAGATTACAATGAGCCTCTGCTTGCTGTAGAGAGATGGATTCCAACCAAGCCTGGTGCTCCTTACTTTCATAAAGACGCCCTTACAAAAGGTGGATTCTCGCCAGAATATAATGAATTTGTAAATTTATTAACCAAAGCGAGTACCTCAAGTATTGAGGAAGGTATAAAGCTTGGAAAGAAAGCTGGTAGAATCATGGCTGAAAATGTCTTCATGATCCATGTTGGAGTTCGTAAACGTCCTTTCATAAATTCAAACAGGCTGGGAAATATGGTTTTGGAATCAACAAGAGTCCAAGAATATGGCAACTTTGATCCTCCATTTCGTTATATGCAGGTCTTTGAAAAATATCCCCCATCAAGGCCAAAATAAATAGTTTGAATAGTTTCCAGGAAGGGACAAAATCGTAAATTAAGTCTCTTCCTGGAATTGATATAGCTAAATTCCTCCATTCCAGGCTATAAGCATTTTCTTTTTTGTAAGGCTCCGGATCAAAAGAGAATAAACTGCAATGGGCCTTTTCAAATACACTCTCAAAAGAATCTTATTATCGATACCGGTAATAATAATTATATCAATTTTGTGTTTTGGTATAATTCAGTTACCTCCTGGTGATTATGCCGATGCATATGCTGCACTAGCGACAACAACGGGTGGTGGGAGTGTTTCTAAAGAATATGTTGAACAATTAAGAGAACGTTATGGGCTGGACCAGCCTTTTTGGATTCAATACTGGAGATGGGTAAAAGGCTTTCCCCAAGGTGATTTTGGTATTGCTATGTCTCTACAGGGAACACCAGTAGTTGATCTGTTAAAAGAAAGACTGCCTATGACGTTATTTCTTAACATTTGTGCGCTAATTTTCGCACTAATGATAGCTTTACCTATAGGTTTATATTCAGCGACACATAAATATAGTCTTCTTGATTATCTATTAACTTTTATTGCTTTTATTGGAATCGCTATTCCAGGATTCATCCTTGCAGTATTTATCATCACCATATCGATATTCTGGTTTGATTCAACATACATTGGACGCCTGTACTCAAACCAATATATTGGGGAACCATGGAACTTAGATAAAATTATTGATTTTTTAAAGCATCTTCCAGTTCCAATAATCGCTATTGGAATAGCACAAACCTCAAATACCATGCGAATCATGAGAGGTAACATGCTTGATGTTCTTAAGCAGCCTTTTATACAAACAGCAAGAGCCAAAGGTTTGTCAGAACCGGTTGTAAACTGGAAGCATGCTGCAAGAATAGCAATCAATCCGATTATTAGCAGAATTGGAGTTTATTTGCCTGAAATAATTGCAACTGAAATGCTTGTATCTATTGTTTTAAATTTAAATACAATCGGACCTTTATTTTATGATTCACTGATTGCGCAGGATATGTATCTAGCAGGCACAATTTTGTTAGTAATATCAATTATTTTAGTCCTTGGAAATTTAATTGCAGATATTGCACTAGCTCTAAGTGACCCTAGAATTAGGTATGAGCTTTCGTAACGGGATTATTGTGTTTTTCCGAAGAAATAAATCAAAAAAAGATGAAGATTACATAGCGCTGTCTGAAGGACAGCTTATGTGGCGGCAATTTTTGAAACATAGGGTTGCAGTTGTAGCATCAATTATACTTATCTTTCTCTACACAATTGTTATATTCGCTGATTTTTTTGCACCATATGGAATGCTTACAAGTCACAAATTTCATTTATATGTTCCGCCACAAATTACAAAAATCCGTTTCATTGACAACGAAGGTAATTTTCATTTACGCCCATTCATATATCGACAAGTTGCAAAAAGAGACCCTAAAACATTAAGATTTGTTTATGAAGATAATTATAAACATAAAGATTTTATTCATTTTTTTGTTCCCGGTGACGCTTACACCATGTTTGGATTTATAGAAAGCGATTTACATTTTTTTGGTGTTAAAGAAGGAACACTATTTTTGTTAGGGACAGATATCATCGGCCGTGATTTATTATCAAGAATTATTTTTGGTGGGAGGGTCTCACTTTCTATAGGACTCATTGGAGTTATTATTTTAGTGATAATCGGCACGATAGTTGGAACAATTTCTGGTTATTTTGGCAGTTGGATTGACAATCTTATTCAAAGAATCATTGAAATCATAAGAACCATTCCACAAGTAGCATTGTGGATGGCGCTTGCGGCAATCATTCCGAAAGAGTGGCCTTCAACATATGTTTATTTAGGTATTGTAATAATCTTTGGTTTGATCAGTTGGGCAGGTTTAGCGAGAGAAGTCAGAGGGAAGGTTTTAGCGATACGACGGTCAGATTTTATCTATGCCGCAGAAATATCTGGGGCAAGTGCGAGTTGGATCATTTCAAAACATATTATTCCGAATGTACTAAGCCATATCATTGTAATTGCCACCTTAAGTATTCCAATCATGATTATAGGAGAAGCTGCACTGAGTTTTTTAGGTTTGGGAATAAAACCACCTATGACTAGCTGGGGTCTTCTTTTAAATCAGCTTAAAGAAGTTCAGACATTAAAGCATTATCCATGGCTTATAAGTCCAGCCGGTTTTATAGTGGTATCGGTGCTCTGTTACAATTTTATTGGAGATGCCTTAAGAGATGTTAATGATCCTCATTCAAGATAAAATTCAATTGACTAAAAATTTACATAATTAAAATGATTTCATCAGGGGAAAAATCAGGTGTATTGGTTGATGTAAAAGACTTAGCGGTTTATTTTCATATCGAGCAGGGAATTGTTAAAGCTGTTGATGGAGTTAATTTTCAAATTGAAAAAGGTAAATCTCTAGGTGTTGTAGGTGAGAGTGGTTGCGGAAAAACTATCACTGCTTTGTCACTTATGCTTCTCCACCCTCAGCCAGAAGGTCAAATTGAAAGAGGGAATATCTATTTTTATTCTGATGATGAAGAGCCGATTGACATTGCAAAACTAGGGATTCACAGCAAACAAATACGTAAAAGAAGAGGCAATGATATTGCCATGATTTTTCAAGAACCGATGATGTCTCTGAACCCTGTTCACAGTATAGGCCAACAACTAATTGAAACAATTCGACTCCATCAAAAAGTGGACATGAAAAGGGCAAAAGATATGGCAATTGAAGCCCTTAGACGTGTAAAAATATCCGCACCAGAACAGAGAATTAATGAGTATCCGTTTCAATTAAGTGGGGGAATGAGACAGCGTGTCATGATTGCTATAGCACTTTCCTGCAATCCTAAGTTGCTTATTGCAGATGAGCCTACAACAGCTTTGGATGTTACCATTGAAGCAGAAATATTGGAATTAATCGTTGAATTGAAAAAAGAACTTGGCATGTCATTGATGATGATTACCCATGATCTTGGGGTAATTGGGGAAGTTACGGATGATGTTGTAGTCATGTATGTAGGAAAAATTGTAGAAAAAGCAAATACAAAAAAACTATTTGAAGAACCCCTCCATCCATACACAAAAGCATTATTTAAATCACGACCTGAAATCAGAACGGAGGGCAGACTTTCTTCAATCAAAGGCTCTGTTCCAAATCCCTACATGTTACCTAAAGGGTGCAGTTTTGAGCCTAGATGTGAAGTTGCTATGGATATTTGTAAACATAAGGCTCCAGATTTTTTTAATCTGAATGGCCATTATGTCAGTTGCTGGAAATACAGTGAAGATTTGGACTCATGAAAAAACTCCAAGAAAACATACTGGAAGTCCAAGGTCTGAAAAAATACTTCCCCAATCGTAAAGGTTTCCTTAACAAAATTGTGAGTTACAACAAGGCTGTCAATGGAGTGGACTTTTCCATTGAGAAAGGAGAATCCGTTGGTTTAGTAGGAGAAAGTGGTTCTGGCAAAACAACAGTTGGCAGATGTGTTGTGAAACTCTATGAGCCTACAGAAGGTCGCATCAATTTTAATATTGATGGTCAGATGATTGATGTCACGTCAGTTCCAAAAAAGGATATGAAAAGTATCAGAAAACACTTTCAAATGCTATTTCAGGATGTCTATTCCTCTTTGGATTCAAGAATGAAGGTTTTAGATATAGTGACAGAACCAATGGCAATTCATAACATAGGTAATAAAAAAGACAGAATTGATCTTGCCAAAGAATTAATGGAGAGGGTTGGTTTGTCAGCAAATGATATAAGTAAATATCCACACCAATTTAGTGGTGGTCAAAGACAAAGGATAGGCATTACCAGAGCACTGAGTATCAATCCTAATTTCATAGTATGTGATGAACCTGTTTCAGCATTGGATGTATCGGTCCAAGCTCAAATTTTGAATTTACTTTTGGACCTTCGAGACGAATTTAAATTATCCTATCTTTTCATAGCCCATGATTTGGGTGTAGTAAAATACATCAGTGATAGGATTATTGTTATGTATTTTGGAAAGATTGTAGAAATTGCATCTTCGCAAGAGATTTATGAAAATCCAAGACATCCATATACAGAAGCTTTACTAGCAGCAATATCTAAATACAAGGCTGGAAGCAAAAGAGATATCTTGCTCAAAGGGGGCATCCCGGATCCTTCAAATCCTCCAAAAGGTTGTATTTTAGAACCTCGTTGTGCTTATGCAAAAGATATATGTAAAGAGGTAATGCCCACGCTTGAACCAATAGCAAATAAACCAAAAGCATATGTAGCATGCCATCGATATCAAGAATTGAATTTAAAAAGTTATTTGTAATCATCTTAGACATTCCGATGTATTCAAAAAGTTAAAATATGATTGGTAGTATATTCTTTGGAAATCTATTCAACTTTGAGAAAGTCTTCTCATCATCATGATCATAACTATTCAAATCAATTAATTTTTATTTTTTCCATTTAAAAAAATTATTAGCTTTTGCTTGACAATTTTAAGGCATCGTTTTACGAGTTATTTAAAATATAAATGAATAGTAAATGATAATGCTATTCTTTTTACGAAGATCTAGAACACATATGAATTAAAAAAAATCCATGCAGAAAAAACTCGTTGCCGGTGTGGACTGTTCAACCCAGTCGACAAAAGTTTTGGTTGTCGAAATCGATAGTGGTGAAGTCATTGCTTCAGGAAGGGTCTCTCATAATGTTTATAGAGACGGCCCAGCAAGTGAAACTGATCCTGACAACTGGTGGGATGCACTAGCCGGAGCCCTCTCCCAAACAGGTTGTTCAGAGCGGATTGAGGCCATCTCAATCGCTGCCCAACAGTTAGGTCTCGTTACTCTCGATAAAGAACATAAGCCACTCAGGCCGGCAATTCTTTGGGATGACACTCGATCAGCGGTAGCAGCTGAACAACTAATAAATGGTTTAGGTGGTCCATTACGTTTAGCGGAACTTGTCGGTACCCAGCCACTTGCAGGATTCTCAGTGTCCTCTTGGTCATGGTTACGAAATGCAGAACCCAGCTTGGCTGAAAAGACTGCATTCATTCGTTTGCCCCATGATTATCTGACAGAAAAACTTACTGGAAATGGCATCACTGATCGAGGTGACGCTTCAGGAACAGGTTGGTGGTCTAGCCGGAAAAATGAATATGTGTCAGAAATCCTCAATCACCCTCTTGTAGGATTGGAAGCATCAATGCTACCAAAAGTCCTTCAACCGAATGAGAAAGCTGGAGAAGTCAATCACCAATCAGCAGATTGGACTGGGCTTCAAAAAGGGATCCCCGTTGCATGTGGAACTGGAGATAACATGGCTGCGGCACTTGCACTTGCGGTCGAGCCAGGAACTCCGGTAATCAGCCTGGGAACTTCTGGTACAGCGTATATGCGCTCTCAACATGCACCAGCAGACGTTTCCGGGCAGGTATTCGCTCATGCTTCAGCCAGTGGTGATCATCTGCCTATAACCTGTACTTTAAATGCGACTCTGGCAGTGGACAATTTCGCAGAGATGCTTAGTCTTGACCGTGTTGCAGTTGCGCCGCAGACACGCGTAGTGGTTATGCCATATTTAAGCGGGGAAAGGCTTCCATATTATCCTGATGCTCGTGGTAGTGTAGTTGGCATTGATAATACTACAACAGCAGGAGAGATTCTTTTGGCTGCCTATGAGGGGGTTGCCTTTTCATTGGTTCTTTCAATAGATGTATTAAATGAACATTCTTCAGGAGTGGAAAAAGATTCACCAATCATTCTAGTTGGTGGAGGTGCAAAGGGTAAGGTCTGGCAGGAAACCATTTCACGTCTTTCTGGGCGAGAACTTATTATCCCGAAAACTGAAGAACTTGTGGCCTATGGTGCTGCAGCACAGGCTGCAGGGATATTAAGTAATGAACCTGCTGTAGAAGTGTCTGCACGTTGGAATGCAGCAGAGGGGCAGAGGATTGCCTCTCAAGCTGTTGATAGCGAAGCAATTGAGCGTAATTCAAGAATACGTGAAGTGTCTCATGAACTTAATAAGAGTGGGCTATTCGTGAACTAATTTAGAAAATACCATGGAAAATCTTCTAGACAATCTACAACAGTTCACCGAACTCAAAGGCCCTTCAGGGCGGGAAGCTGAAATCGCTCAGGCCATTCGTAAAAAATGGCAGCAATTTGGAGAAGTTGTAGAAGACGGCCTTGGTAATTTGAGCATCACTCTCGGAAAAGGGGAGCCTCATATTGCATTTGTAGCACACATGGATGAAGTCGGTTTTGTTGTTAGGCGAATTGGTGAAGATGGTTTCATCAGCCTGAATAGGCTTGGTGGAATTCCTGAAAGAGTACTGGCCGGACAGAAGATTTTGCTTCTTGGTCGAAAAGGTCCAGTAAAGGGCGTTTTCACCACCTGGCCACACCACCTCACACCTGACAGTGAAAAATACAAGGTACGATCCATCACAGAGTGTTGGGTAGATGTCGGAGCGAAAAATCAAAAAGATGTGTTTGAGCTCGGAATTAAAGTTGGTGATTTTGGAGTTTATGAGCGTAGCTGGCATGTAGAAGGAGATTTTATTTTTGCAAATGCACTTGATAACCGAGGTGGATTAGCATCTATAACGCAAATGCTGCAACAACTTGCAGGTCAGACGAGCTTCAGACTATCAGCCATTGCTAGTGTTCAAGAAGAATTCAGCGTCCGGGCACTTGTGCCCACTGTCCGTGAACTGAATCCGGATACTTTGGTTGTTGTTGACATCAGTCCAGCTACCGACACACCAGAAATGAAAGAACACAGTGATATCAAACTTGGAAGCGGACCAATCATGCATTTGCACAGCTTCCATGGACGTGGCACATTAGGTGGTGTTCTGCCTCCTTCTTGGTTGGTAGACCATATTGAAAGAAGTTCAGAGAACGTTGGTATCCCACTCCAACGTGCGAGTGTTGTTGGCGTTATTACTGATGGTGCCTTTGCTCAGCATTTAAATCATGGGATCCCTACCATTGAGGTTGGGTTTCCTGTTCGCTATACCCACTGTCCGGTGGAGGTCTGCTCCATTCAGGATCTGCAATGGCATGCAGATCTTCTTGTTGCTACTGGTAAAGGTTTCGCAGAGGCATATTCAAAAATCTCCTCTTTTTAAATGCCTCAGAGTGAGTTGATGAATCTTAAAAAGGATCATCAGACAAATATTTCATGGTTAGATGAATGTCAAAGGATTGCAGCTGGGATACGTCGACGAGTTCTGCGCCACACCATCAGACATGGTGGGTATCTGAGCCAAGCCTGTTCATCAGCGGAAATATTTAGCCTTATCTATGGTCATGCTATGAAGCTTGGGCCCAGTGAAGGCCCCATTATTCCTCAGTCTCATCTGAAATTACAGCCCGGTAACAATGCATCCAAGATCAGTGGGATGTTGTACAACGGTCAAAAAGCACCAGGACTAGATCGTTTTTTTCTTTCACCAACTCACTACGCTCTTACTCTTTACTCGACACTTATTGAAACCGGCAGATTAGGGGAATCTAGTCTGGATCAATTCAATGTTGATGGAAGTCCATTAGAAATGATTGGTTCAGAACATTCCCCAGGTCATGAAACTAATGGGGGCTCCTTTGGTCAAACAATTTCACAAGCTGCAGGTGTGGCATGGGCACGTCGCAAAAAAGGGGATACAGGTAAG
>MDSZ01048518.1_pt1 | contig 10030 bp, 5 predicted proteins | sample 811201 | NCBI WGS metagenome assembly MDSZ01 (sample SAMN05326647, study PRJNA326480) | marine metagenome | isolation source: seawater | place: Indian Ocean: North | collected 2010 | reverse complement strand
TTTTTATAATATTTGGAACAAAAACTGAAATGGGGTTATAGAATATTTCATAATCACCGTCGATTTTTTCAACTCTAAAATTTGCACCAATTAATCCGTCCTCTGGTGATCCAGCAGTAACTATATCACCAACGATAGGGAATTTAGTTATAAGAGTATTTATTGTGTAAGCTGGAATTATAGACCCATTCATCAAAAAGTAATCATCTTTCATACCAATTACACTATCAAATTGAATACCTAATTCACTTCCTTTTAATAAACTATCAATAATCTTTAATCTTTGATTAGCTAATTTATATTCTGCATTTAAGTTATTAAAAATAATGCCTCCATCTTTGAGTTTCTGAGCAAAACCATCAAGAGAAAAAATACTAAAGAAATTTGCCAAAAATGGAGCATCATAAAAAACTAAATTTTTACCTGCTATTACTCCCAGATATTCCTCTTTTCCCTTAACTTTTTCACCTTCAATTTTCAGACTACCTTTGTTAATGTTTAAATCCAAATCAAAAATGTCAAGCAAACCTGGAATGTAATTAGATTCCAAGATAAATTTTTTGATTTCCCCTTCTTCAAGTGATATTTTATGGAAATCTTCATCGCCTTTTAAATTAATTTTCATATATTCAAAAATGCCATTTTCCTTTTTAATATCAATTTTCGGGTTTAAAAAATTCATTCCACTTATATAAAAGTTTTCTACATCAAGTTGTAAGTTAAAATTTTCTGTTTCAAAATTATCATTTTCAAAAATTTTAATTTTATCGAGTGTAAGGGTTTTTCCGAATAAATTATATTCATTTGATTTTGCTTTAAATTTGAATTTAAAATCCTGAATTGGAGAAATAAATTTTTGAATGTCTAAATCTATAACTTCATCAGATGAAAATAATGAATTTACTTCAACTTCAAGATTTCTTGATTTGATATCTAAAAATCCAGAAAATAAATTATCGTATGGTCTAATTAAGAATCTAACTTTACCATTTTTAAAGTCCAAGCTTGAACCAAGAAAATTTGAAGATAGTTCCAAATTAGATAGGTCTCCAATTCCTTCAATCTTAGAGAAGCCCTTATCGTTTTCACTAATAACATAACTTAATAATATTTCACCATTATAATCAAACTCAAAATTAGGAAAGAGAAACTTTGCTAAATTTGAACTTATATTTAATTTACCTTTAATTTCATCCACAAATTCCTCGTTTATAAAGTTTTGTTTTCCCTCAAATGTTGTTTCTGAACCAAACATGTTCCCTTTGCCTTTGTATAATACTTCTGAATTGTCAATATTAATTTCCAAGGAGAATTGACTAAGATTGATATCTTGAATTAAATTACCCAATAGTGAATTATTTGTTTTTACTGAAGCTTTGTATTTTAAATTTTCTAGAGGCAAATCAAGGATTAATGGAAAATCTAAATCAAGATTAATTGAAACATCCCCAATAATATCCCTAACTTTTGCATAACTTTTTTTATTAATTGGTGAAGTATCTAAATATTTTATCAAATCCTTATTTTTACATACAATATTTAAATTTACATTCGCTTTTTCGAAATCTGAATTCAAATCATACAGTTTAACAAAACCATTTCTTATTAAAAGATTGTTTGATTCTCCTGAAGTAATATGAAATGTTATATTTGAATTTTCAATTTTAGCTTCTCCTTTAATTTTTATTATATCAGGCATCGATTGCAAATATCTAATCTCTGTATTAACAAAATCAAATCTACCTTTTAAATTCGAAAAATTAATATTGTCAAACACATCAAAAACATCATTACTCATAGAAAAGTTAAAAATCTCTCCAGAGGAGTTTGCTTTCATCCAAAAGAAAACTGAATCTTTAAAATTTTTTGGCCAGATTTCTAATAGATTTTTAACTTCTATTTTGTTAATTTCAAAAAAAGTCTTAGATTTATTCTTTTCAATTAAATTTAGTCTCAAACCAGTTTTAAAATCTGACATTTTATAAGAAAATTTTAAAATAATATCTAAATTGTCTAAATTCTTTTCACCGTAAATTAAAGATTCATCAAAATTAATCTTCTCAGTACCCTTAAAGGTTGGATAGTAAATGTTCCCGTCTAAAAATAATCTAAATCTTAATTGATCAATTGATTCATTCTCATTGAAAATTAATTTTGAAGATCCGGTTATAAATAATTTATCAGATGAAATACCTTCAAAATTAAGAAAATATTTTAAAAACTCAAAATTAAATTTTTTGATATCTAACTTTATATTTCTTTTTTTGTCAAAATTATCATAATTTAATGATAAAAAATTATCATCTGCACTCTCTTCTGAAATTGAAAAATTTGTTTCTTTTTTATTTCGATTAAGGTCAATTTTATAATTTTTAAAATTAAATTCATCCATAAAAACTTTCAATCTCGTATCAATAACTTGGATTTCTGAAAACTTTCTGAGAAATGAAAAGTCATTTGTAATTTTATTTAAAAGAGAATTATCATTTGAATGTTTAAATTTTTGATTTGGAATCTTTATTTCTACATCACCATTAAATATCTTTAGCGACATTTCATATATTTTTCTGTCAAATACTAAATCAACTCCAATCAAAACATTTGGAAAATATGAATTTTGGACAACAAGATTTTCAATTAAAATTTCAAAGTTTTTTGTTATCTTATTAAAACTTAAATATACATCTCCTATTTCACTAATATTTTGTTTTTTCAAAATTGGACTTTCTCTGTCAAAATAATTTAAAAAATTAAGCTTGACTGGCTTAATTGAAATAATAATTATAAATATTGAAATTACTGAAATTATCGCCAAAAATACTAAGGATGCTAAAAATGGTAATTTTAAATTTGACTTATATTTCATGATTTATTAAACCAATATAACCAAGTTCTTAGAAAACAATATAAAAAACTAACTAAATATGAAAATAGGCGAAAAACTCTCTGATATAAAATTTTACATCGATAACAATAAAGTGTTAAAATCTGAAGACCTAATTGGTAAAAAGTTATTAATTTATTTCTATCCTAAAGATGATACTCCAGGTTGCACTAAAGAAGCATCAGATTTCAATGAACTTTTAAATAAGTTTAGTAAATTAAATACTAATATAATTGGAATATCAAAAGATAATCTAGAGAAACATCAAAAGTTTAAAAATAAGTATAATTTGAAATTAAATCTTGCTTCTGACGAGGATTTGATAATTTGTAAGTTATTTAAAGTATGGGTTGAAAAGTCAATGTATGGAAAAAAATATATGGGTATAGAAAGATCAACCTTCCTTTTTGATGAAAAACTAACTCTAATTAAGTTCTGGAGAAATGTAAAAGTGAAAGGACACGCTATGGAAATTCTTGATTTTTTATCTAATTGAATTTAATTAATTGATTTTCCAAAAAAAAGTCAATTTTTCCGTCTAAGACACCATTTACATCAGATATATTTTTCTCTGTTCTATGATCTTTTACCATAGTGTAAGGTTGCATTATATAAGATCTAATTTGATTTCCCCATCCAATATCGCCCTTCTCTGACCTATCTTTTTTATTCTTTTCTTCTTCTTTTGAAATTTCTTTTTCATATAATTTCGATTTCAGCATATCTAAAGCTATTGATTTATTTCTATGTTGTGATCTACTATTTTGGCATTGAACAATAATTTTTGTGGGCAGATGGGTAATTCTTATTGCGCTATCAGTTTTATTAACGTGTTGACCTCCAGCTCCTGAGGCTCTAAAAGTATCAACTTTAATATCTTTTTCATTTATTTCTATCTCAATCTTATTATCGATTTCCGGATAACAAAAAACAGAAGCAAAACTAGTGTGCCTTCTTGACTGTGAATCGAATGGAGAAATTCTTACCAATCTATGAACTCCATTCTCATATTTTAACCAACCATAAGAATTTTCACCACTAATTTTAAATACAATAGATTTATAACCTGCTTCTTCGCCGACATTTTGATCAATTATTTCCACCTCAAAACCTTTGGAGTCGCACCATCTTGTGTACATTCTGAATAAAATTGCAACCCAATCTTGTGATTCAACGCCACCTGCTCCTGAATTAATTTCTATTAAAGAGTTATTTGAATCAGCCTTTCCAGACATCAGCGTTTCAAGGTAAAGTTTGTTTAAATTAAAATTTATTTTATTGAGTTCTTTTTCTAAATCTTTCAATAAAACATTATCATTTGTTTCTTCAGAAATTTTTAATAGTTCACTCGTATCAAGTAAGTTTTTTTCATTATCATTTATAGAGTCAATAAATTTTACTAGATAATTTTTTCTTTTAAGGTCTTGATTTAATAACCTATGATCCTCCCAGTTATCTTGATTTTCCAATCGATTATTTATTAATTCAAGTTCGTTGTTAAGGTTTTTTTTTTCAAACAAACCTCCTCAGGTTTCTTATCAAACCCTCTAATTTATAAATTAAATCTGGACTTTCTTTATTCATTAATAAAATCCTCTTAAATCAAAATTCCTATTCTTGTTATCATTTTTTTTTCTATTTTCAAAATTAAAATTACTTTTAAATGCTTCAGTAATGTACATTGAATTACTTGGTAATCCAGAAATTAAGTCGATATTAATAAACTTTATATTCTCAGGTATAACAAAAGGCTTTGGTTTTTTATTATTATATAATTTTTTCATAAGATCGTGAAAAATTGGAGCTGCAACTTTTGAACCTGTTTCAAATTTACCAAGAGATTTAGGAACATCATATCCTACAAATACTCCAACGGTTATCTCAGAATTATATCCAATAAACCAGGCATCTTGATTATTGTTAGTGGTGCCTGTTTTCCCGGCAACTTGAAAATCAAAATCATTAATATTTTTTGCAGTACCTCTCTCGATTACGCCAGTCAAAAAAGAGGTCATTTGATAAGCTGATTCATCAGAAAAAATTCTTCTATTATTATTTTTTATCTCTGGAGTAGGAAGATTATTAATAAAAGTGGTATCAAAATCTATTTTAGAGTCAATATTACAATTTAAACATCTTCTTTTATCACCCTTATAAAGATATTTTCCATTATTATCGTATATTGCATCTATTATTACTGGATCTACTTTAATACCTCCATTTGCAAGAGTTGCATAAGCAGATGTAATTTTCAGTAATGTACTTTCAAGTGACCCTAAAGAACTGGAAATCAAGTAAGGAAATTTTTCATAGATTCCAAGATCAGTAGATATTTTAGCAATTTTTTCTAAACCTATCCTGTCAGATAGTCTTACCGTCATAAGGTTTCTAGACTTTTCAATGCCAAGTCTTAGTGTACTTAATCCATAGAACTTATCACCATAATTGGTGGGTCTCCAAATACCATCTTTAGAATAGTCATCAATAACAAATGGAGCATCTAAAACTTTACTTACAGGTGAATAACCATTTTCAAGCGCAGTTAGATAAACAATGGGCTTAAATGATGATCCCAACTGTCTCTTAGCTTGAGTAGACCTATTAAAAGATGAACTCGCATCATAACCACCAACCATAGCTAAGATTCTCCCGGTTTTATTTTCAAGAACTACCAATCCGCCATTAACTTTTGGAATTTGACTAAGTTGATAATTTTCATTATTTCCAACAGATTCAAGAACGATAACATCTGAAACTTTGAACTTATCTTTCATCTTAAACTTTTTATTTTTTATCAATTTCATATTTTCAGAAGTTAAATAAATATCTTTATTATCTCTTAACAAAACCTCTATACCATCCTCTTTTACCTTAGTTATGATGCCAAGTTTTTTATTAAACAAACCCTCTGGTTTTTTAAAAGATTTAATTTCTTTTAAAAAATTTTTTTTTATATCTAAATTTTTGATTGGACCTTGCCAACCTTTTCTTTTTGAAAAAGAATTAATACCTTTTTTAAATGATTCCTCAGCTTGAAGTTGAATATTTTCATTCAAACTTGTCATAATTGTCATTCCACTATCATATAATTTACTCTCGTTAAACATTGAGATTATTTCTCTTCTAACCTCTTCTTTAAAAAAAGATGCTTTATTATTTAAAATCTTTTTACTCTTTGAAAGATTAAAAGGTTTGCTTATTATTGAACTATACTCTTCAATCTTTATATAGTTTTCATCAAGCAATCTCTTTAAAACCCAATTTCTCCTTTTAAGAGCTTTAATAGGATTCTTATATGGATTGTAGGTTGACGGAGCTTTGGGTAAAGCGGCTAACATTGCCATCTCGTCAAGATCTAAATCAGAAAGAGATTTATTAAAATAATTTAAAGCTGCTGACCTGACACCATATGAACCACCACCAAGATAAATTTCATTCAAATAAAGTTCCATTATTTGTTCTTTCTCAAGAACGTTTTCCATTCTTAAAGCCAAAATTATCTCTCTAATTTTTCTTTTATAGGAAATTTCGTTTGTTAAAAGAAAATTCTTTGCTACTTGTTGAGTAATTGTTGATGCACCTTCTAATCTTCTATTACTAAATGTTTTAAGAATGTTTTTGATAAAAGCTCTAAAAATAGCTTTTGTATCTATTCCTTTGTGATTAAAAAAGTTAACATCCTCGGAAACTAAAAAACAGTTGATTAGTTCTGTTGGAATTTCTTCATATTTGACAAAAATTCTATTTTCATTGGAGTAATCTTCTAAGAAATTCCCATTAGATGTAAATATTTTAGAAACTAATCTGGGTTGATAATATGAAAGTTTATCAAAATTTGGCAGATTCTTTCCATACATATAAATGACTAATATAAAAGTCAAAAAAATTAAAATTAACCCTATAAGAAACAACATAAGAAAATTTTTTAAATGTTTTACCATTACTAAATTTTATCCATTATTTTTATCTTTCCAATCAAAATAATTTATAACAGCTCTGACAATTTTTTCAGATAATTTTTTTTGATAGGATTCAGTTACTAAAAGTTTAGAATCTTGTTTATTAGACAAGTACCCCATCTCAATTAGAACTGATGGAATATCTAATGACTTTAATACTGCAAAGCCAGCAGACCTATGAGTTCTTTGTAAAAGATTCATTTCTTTTTTGAATGATTTTATTAAAAAATTAACAAGAAGGCTTGATTGATTTAAAGTGTCTCTTTTAGTTAAATCCAGTAAAATTGAAGTCACTTCAGACGACTCCGTTGTCAAATCAATACCTCCAATCAAATCTGATCTATTTTCCCTCCTTGCTAATGCAGCAGCTTCTTTATCTGAAGCCTTCTCAGAAAGCGTGTATAGAGAAATTCCTCTTGCCCGTTTATTTCTATTAAAATCAGCATGAAGAGAGATAAAGATGTCTGCATTGTTTTCTTTGGCTATTCTTGTTCTACTCCTCAATTTTAAAAAAAAATCTTTTTCTCTAGTTAAAATAACTTTATAACTTGTTTCTTTTTCAAATTTTTCCTTTAACATTAGTCCAACTTTTAAAGTTAAATCTTTTTCAAGATTTTTAAAAACTCCAACAGCCCCTGAGTCTTTACCACCGTGACCAGGGTCAATTATTATCGTTTTTCTTTTTTTATTTTTAAGCGAATAATCAATTACAATTCTTGAATAAATATTTTTTTTTTTTTTAAAAGATAAATATTCGTAGAAAAAATAGGCTTATTAAAATTTAGTGTTAAATTTTTTGAATCAATATCATAAGTAATAGAAATCAAGTTATCATTAACCTTAATTTTGTCATTCAGTTTAATTTGGTTATTAAATGTAATTTGGATTTTTTTTTCAGATAACTTATAGCTGAACGATTCATCTTCTAATAAATCTAGAACAATTCTTTTATTTTCAGCATCAGAGCCAAATCTTAAATTTACTAATTCGTTAGAATATGCTTCATTAGAATAAAGTATTAAAAAAATGATGAGTTTAAAAAAGTTTATCAATTTAAAAAATAATTAATTATACTAGATATAGTGTATTTTTTCAAAAAAAATCAATATGTTCGATGATTTTTTTTGATTTATAATGTATTATTATGTCATTAAAAAAAGAATTATAAGGATTAGTTAAAATGAAGAAGAAAATGTTAATAGATGCAACACAAAAAAACATTGTAAGAGTTGCAATGATAGAAAATAATAATTTGATAGATTACGAATCTGAAAAAATAAAAAATGAAAGAATTAAAGGTAACATTTATCTAGCTAAAATCGTTAGAGTTGAACCGTCCCTTCAAGCAGCTTTTGTAGATTACGGAGGCAATAAACACGGATTTCTAGCATATAATGAAATTCATCCTGATTATTTTAAAATCCCCACAGCAGATAAAAAAAAATTACTTAAACAAGAACTAGAAGCGTCAAAAACAATTCCAATTGATGAAGATGAGGAATTTATTGATGAAAGGGATAATTCCGAAGAAAAATTTGAGGAAGAAAAAAGTATTCAATTTTCTAGTGAAAGAAATGGTTTTTTATCAAAAGTTTTTGATTTCTTTAACTATAAGCCTATTGACGAGATTCCTAGCACTCACTCAAAAATACGAAGAAGAAAAAAATTCAAACCAAACATTAAAAAATCTCAGGTTATTTATCATAGAAAATATAGTATTCAAGAGGTTATTAAAAGTAATCAAGTAATTTTAATTCAAGTTGTAAAAGAAGAAAGAGGTAATAAAGGTGCTGCAGTCACAACACGATTGTCGCTGGCTGGAAAATACTGCGTTTTAATGCCTAATACAAATAAAGGTGGAGGTATTTCTAGAAAAATTGAAGATATTAAAATGAGAAAAAAACTTAAAGATATTTTAAGTAAATTAAATATTAAAAAGGGTATGGGAGTAATTATTAGAACTGCTGGACAAATCATGGGAATCAAAGAGATTAAAAGGGATTATAATTCTTTAATAAAGCTTTGGTCTGAAATTACATCTAAAACAATCAAATCAAATGCTCCTTGCCTTATTCACGAAGAAGATAATATAATTAAAAGAAGTTTAAGGGACTATTTTGATTCCTCATTTGACGAAATTTTAGTTAATGAAAAAGATACGCTAAAAAAATCTCGAGAGATAATAAAACAATTTATGCCTGGATCATCAAAACTAATAAATTTTTACGATGATAAAAAACCATTATTTGCAAAATTTGGTTTAGAAAAAAAAATCATTGGAATTAATAATCCTATCGTACATTTAAGGTCAGGAGGCTATATAGTAATCAACCAAACTGAAGCACTTGTCGCGATAGATATTAATTCAGGAAAATATACAAAACAAAGGAATATTGAAGATACAGCTTTTAAAACAAATTTAGAAGCAGCTGATGAAATTAGTAAACAGTTAAAGATAAGAGATCTTGCAGGATTAATAGTTATCGATTTTATTGATATGCTTGATAGAGGTCACAATTTTAAAGTTGAAAGAAGATTAAAAGAATGCGTTAAAGACGATAGAGCAAGGGTACAAATAGGAAGAATAAGTAATTTTGGTTTGTTAGAACTGTCTAGACAAAGATTAAAAGTAACAACAGACACTGTTATGTCTTCTAGATGTCATGTATGTAACGGATATGGAAGTGTTACCTCTGGTGAATTTTTGATTGAACAACTTATCAAAGTCTGTAATGAATTTTCTTTGAATGCGGTTTACAAAAATATTTTCCTTTTGACTGGAAAGAATTTATTTACTTCAATAAATGAAAGAATAAAAACAGTTAGACAAAATATTCTTTCAAAAAAAGTGTTAATAAATTTTTATCCTAATCTTAAAAATAATGAATATCTAATATGTTCAGTAACTGAAATTCTTTATAAACAATGCCATGAAAATACAAAATTAGATGATTTTCTGAATTATTTGTCAAGCCCAAGTTCAAGGAATAAAGTAACAGATATAAAAAAAATAGATTTAAAAGATTCCCAAAAAATTGAACCAATTAAAAAGAGAGTAAGTTATAGGGCTAAGGCAAAAGATTTTGACAATCAAAAAGAAGTAAAAAACATCAAATCCAAAAAAATTGAATTAAAAAAGGAAAAAATTGATAAAATTAAAGTTATTCATGGAACAAAAGATGAGAAG
>MDSZ01026143.1_pt1 | contig 10030 bp, 10 predicted proteins | sample 811201 | NCBI WGS metagenome assembly MDSZ01 (sample SAMN05326647, study PRJNA326480) | marine metagenome | isolation source: seawater | place: Indian Ocean: North | collected 2010 | reverse complement strand
CATATGCTCCTCTTAGAGTCATCATATCAATAAGTTTTCCACCAGCTGCTTCAGTTATTTTTTTTGCAGCTTCTTGTCTATTATCAGAAGGGTTCTTTACAAAACCAGCTAGACCTTGAGTTGAGTATTTACCTAATACAACAAACTTCATTCTACCTCCTTTTCTTTATAACTTATCATAACATTGTTACAAAAATGTTATTATGTTTTAATTGCAAATCTGATACAACCTCTGATATTAATTATTTTATGTACGAAAAATTCGGACAATTTATTGATGGAAAATGGTCTCCCTCTTCAGACAATAACACGTATGAAGTGATTAATCCTGCTAATGAAGAAATTTTAGGAAATGCATCCAAAGCAACATCAGATGATGTTGATAGAGCATTAAAATCTGCAGAAAAAGGTTTAGAGGTTTGGAAAAAAACGCCACCATGGCAACGTTCATACATCATTAGAAGAATTGCTGACAAGATGAGAGAAAAACAAGATGTGTTAGCAAAATGGATGACACTAGAGGTTGGTAAACCTTTTGCGGAAGCAAAAGGTGAAGTTGGTGCAGCTGCAGATATTTTTGAATGGAATGCTGAAGAAACAAAAAGAATTTACGGCCAAACAGTAGAAAGTAGATTTGAAGATACGAGAGTTCATGTTTACTATCAACCAGTTGGAGTAGTTGCAGCATTAACTCCTTGGAACTTTCCATTAGTTTTATCTTCAAGAAAAATTTCAACAGCTTTAGCTGCAGGCTGTTCGGTAATAGTTAAACCAGATACAATCACTCCAGGAACCGTAATGGAACTAGTTGATATTTGTAGAGAGTGTGGCGTTCCTCCTGGTGTTGTAAATTTATTATCAGGTGATCCACCAGCTATTGCTTCTCAATTGATATCATCTGATATAATTAAAAAAATTTCAATAACGGGCTCTACAAGAGTTGGTAAATTAATTTTAAAACAAGCTGCTGATAAAGTTCAAAGAGTAACTATGGAATTAAGCGGTCACTCACCATTCATAGTTTTTGATGACGCTGACTTAAATAAAGCAACAGATATGGCAATTGCTGCTAAATTTAGAAACAATGGACAGGTTTGTATTTCTCCCAATAGATTTTATGTACAAGAAAACAAAAAAGATGAATTTACAAATTTATTTATTGATAAAATTAAAAAATTGAAAATTGGTGATGGAATGAATCCAGAAACACAACTTGGGCCTTTAACAACACAAAAAAGATTGAATGAAGTGGAGTCACTAGTTGAAAAAACTAAACAAGAAGGTGCCAAAGTATTATTAGGAGGAAAAAGACCATCAGGTTTTAATAAAGGATTTTATTATGAGCCAACAGTTTTTGATAATGTAAAAGATGATTTTACTATTATGAGAGAAGAACCATTTGGACCATTGGTTCCAATGTTGTCATTTAAATCATTTGATGAAGTTATTGAAAGAGCAAACAATAATGACTTAGGTTTGTGCAGTTACGTTTGCACTAACTCAATGGAGAAAGCTCATAGAACATCTGAACTAATGGAAACTGGTACAGTAGCTGTGAATACACCATTAGTTGCGATAGCAGAAGCACCTTTTGGTGGAATAAAACAAACTGGCTACGGTAGAGAAGGTGGCTCAATGGCTATAAAAGATTATTTAAATATTAAGTACACACATCTTGGTATCAAAGGTTGAAGAAAAGAGATTTATATTACGATAGGATTCCTACAAAGTTTTTAAGAGAAGATATTAGATTACTTGGAAAAATATTTGGTGATATTTTAAGGGAACAAGAAGGGGATAAATTTTATAAAATAGTAGAAGAAATAAGATTGCTATCAAAACCCAATTTATTCTACACAAAATCTAATAATCCCCATGACAGAGTATTTAATAAAATTAAAAATTTAAACTCTGAAACAATATTTAAATTAACAAGATCATTTAACCATTTTTGTAATTTAATGAATATTGCTGAAGCTTTAGATACATCACATACATTAAATGAAATTGAACAAAATAAAAATAAAACAACTAAAAGTTTATTTATTGAAGAAATATTTGAAAATTTTTTTAAAAACAAATCTATTCCAAATAAAAAAATTTATGATTTAGCTCAAAAATTAAAAATTGGTGTAGTACTTACAGCTCATCCGACAGAGGTAAAAAGAAGAACTCTCATCCAAAAGTATGCAAAGTTAATTGAATTACTTGAGCAGAGACATTTACATATTAAATCAAATAAAAAAGTTTTAGAAATAGACAAATCTCTTTATAGTGAGATCACTATCATCTGGAAAACTGATGAACTCAAACGTTCAAAACCTTCTCCACTAGATGAGGCGCGATGGGGACTTGCAATTATCGAAGATAGCTTATGGGATACGATACCAAGAGTTTATAAGAGATTGAATAAAATATTTAGAGAAAATTATGGTAAAGACTTATCAAAAGATTTTAATCCAATAGAGTTTGGTTCTTGGATGGGAGGAGATAGGGATGGCAATCCTAATGTTACATCAAAAGTCACTTCTAGAGTTATTCTTTTTTCCCGATGGCAAGCAGCAAAATTGTATGACAAAGAATTAACAAAGTTAATTCAAGATTTATCTATGCAAAATTGTTCACAAAAAATTAAAAATTTTTCAAAAAATTCTTATGAACCCTACAGAGTGTTCCTAAGACCAATTCGAGACAAGATAAGAAATACACATATCAATATTGAGGAACATTTGAATGAAAATAAAAAATTAAATGAAGATAAGTTATTTAAAGATAAAGATGAATTGATAAGTGTTCTTAGAGACGTCAGAAAATCTCTAAATGAAAATAATGATAGAAGAATAGGAAATACAAATTTATTAGATCTTTTAAGAAGAGCAAAATGTTTTGGAATCAACCTTGCAAAACTTGACATTCGTCAAGAGTCGTCAAGACATTCAGCTTTAGTGAATGAAATTTTTAATAAAAAGTTTGGTTTCAAATATCAGAATTTATCTGAAAATGAGAAGATTTCTAAAATTTCAAAATATATTAATAAAAAAAATGAAAATTCAAAAAAAATAAAGATATCAAATAAACTTAACAAAGAAGTTTGGGAAACTTTTCAAATAATATCTAAACAACCAACAGAATGTTTAGGTGCTTATGTCATTTCAATGACTTCAAGTTCTTCAGATATTCTTAATGTTTATTATTTACAAAAATTAGCAAAGATTAAAAATTTTTTAAGAGTTGTGCCTTTACTTGAAACTCTAGATGATCTTAAAAATGGAAAAAAAATAATGGAAAAATTATTTTCTCTAAGCTGGTATAGAAAATTAATAAATCATCAACAGGAAGTAATGATAGGTTACTCAGACTCTAGTAAAGATGCGGGAAAATTGTCATCTAACTGGTATCAATATAAAGTAGAAGAAGAATTAAGAGACTTAGCTAAAAAATATAAAATTTCACTTACTTTTTTTCATGGCAGAGGTGGATCTCCAGGAAGAGGCGGTGGGCCTATCCAAGCTACACTAAAATCACAACCTGCAAATACTGTAAATGGAAGAATAAGAATTACAGATCAGGGTGAAGTAATTCAACAGAAGTATGGATATAAACCTTTAGCAGAATATAATTTATGTAGCTATATAGGTGCTGTAATGGATGCTTCATTGAATCCTCCGCCTAAATCAAAAATTCACTGGAGAAATTTGATTGAAAAAATGACTGAACTTTCAACAACATCCTACAGACGAAACATTATTTTTAATCAAGATTTTATAAGATATTTTAAAACTGTTACCCCACATAAAGCTCTTGGGAAATTATCTATAGGATCAAGACCGACAAAAAGGAAAAATGTAGATAGTATTCAAAATTTAAGAGCTATCCCTTGGGTTTTTGCTTGGACACAAATTAGACTTCTTCTTCCAGCATGGTTAGGAACAACCGAGGCTTTAAGATATGCATCAATTAAAAAATTTAAAAACACAATTAATGATATGGAAAGAAATTGGCCTTTTTTTTCTTCAACCATGGACATTTTAGATATGGTTATATCAAAAGTAGACCCTGAGATTTCAAAGATATACGAAGCAAATTTGGCTGATGAAAAGTTGAAGCGGGTAGGAAAAAAACTTAGATTTCAATTTGAAAATTTAGTGAAACTTCATAAAAAAATTACGCCTAAGGAAATTTTAAAAGAAAGAAAAAACTTTAGAAAAACTTTGTATGTTAGAAATAATTATACAGAAGTGTTAAATATTCTTCAGGCAAGAATAATGAACAAATTAAGTTCAAAAAAATTGAATAAAAAAGATAAGAAGTATCTCAATGATGCTTTAATGACTTCAATAGCAGGAATTTCTGCTGCAATAAAAAATACAGGATAATGTTAGAAATATTAATAGCTTTTGGTGCTGGATTAATCAGCTTTCTCTCTCCATGTGTTTTACCATTAATACCGGGTTATATATCGTTTGTTTCTGGACAATCAATTAAAGAGCTATCAGAAAAAAAAGAATTTAATTTTGGACCTTTAATAAAATTTTGTGTAGGATTTTCTATAGTTTTTGTAATATTTGGAGCATCTGCATCTTTTCTAGGCCAAGTATTACTTCAAAACTCACAATCATTTCGAATGATTGCAGGGCTAGTTATAATCTTTTTCTCACTTCAATTATTAGGAGTTTTTAATTTTGGATTATTGAATTTAGATAAAAGATTTGATTTTAAAAAATTTGATAGTTTCTTTTTTCCTGTAATCATTGGTTTTGCATTTGGATTTGGCTGGACACCATGTATTGGCCCAATTCTTGGATCTATTTTGGCATTAGCTTCGATAGAAGAAACTTTAGCAAGAGCAATTTTACTTTTAAGTTTTTATTCATTAGGTTTAGCTTTACCATTTATATTTTCTGGATACCTAATTCAAAGGTTTTTAATTTTTTCAAAAAATATGAGTAAACATATTAATATTATTTCAAAAGTGGGAGGAATGTTATTATTGATTACGGGTATATTGATTTTAACAAATAAATTACAATTCTTAGGTTTTTATTTAATAAATATCTTTCCATTCTTACAAACTTTCGGTTAAAAGTTATTATGAAAATTTATCAAATAGATTCGAGTGCTAGAAAAAAAGGCTCTACATCAAGAGCTTTAGCAAAAAAACTTTTAGATAAAATAAGAAAACCTGATGATGAGATAATATATCGGGATCTAGATGATGAAATGCTTTTTGTATCTGGTTTAACTGAGTCAGGAATGAATATAGATGAAAAGGATCAAACAGAAGAACACAAAAAAATGTTTGAACTTTCAAATAAACTCGTAAAAGAACTTAAAGAAAGTGATGTGATAATTATTTCAGCGCCAATTTATAATTATGGTCCTCCAGCTACTTTAAAAGCATGGTCTGATCTTGCTGCTAGAGTTGGAGAGACCTTTAGATTTAAACCTAACGGTAGGAGAGAAGGTTTACTTAAAAATAAAAGGGCATATTTAGTTGTAACTTCAGGTGGAACCAAACTAAATAGTAACGAAGATTTTTTAACACCTTGGTTGAAATTCATTTTAAATTTTTTTGGTATTGAAAAAGTAGATGTTATAAGTGCAGACCAAATGGCTTTAGATTATGAAAAATCAATAAAAGAGGCTGAACAACAAATTGAAAATATATCATAAACTATATTTTTAACTTTATTCAAGATTATATAAATTGTATTAGTTTGCCGTGTCAAAAATAGAAAAAATAAATTATAAATTATATTCAAATTTTTTAAGTTCTTTAGCAAAAGACTTAACAAAATTTTATTTCTTAAAATTAGATAAAAAATTTAAAGTTTCAAATAAACTTAGAGGAAAGGGCTATGACCCTGTAACCACTTCAGATAAAGCATTTGAAAAATTTATTAGGTCTAAAATACATAAAAAATTCCCAAAACATCAAATTATTGGTGAGGAATTTGGTTTAAAAAAAACGAAAAGTGATTTTTCATGGGTAATAGACCCTATAGACGGTACTAGATCATATGTGATTGGAAATCCAACTTGGAGTAATTTGATTTCTCTTAATTATAAAGGTCAACCATTAGTTGGTTTGGCAAATTTTCCAATTTTAAACAAATTTTATTATAATGCTTCTGATAAAGTTTCTTATGTTGTGGAAAATGGAAAAAAAAGAAAAATGAATGTTAATTTCTCAGCAAGAATGGATAATGTAAAAGTTTCTGCTGCATTTCACAATTATTTATCTCCAGAAAAACTTAAAAAAATTCCTAAAATTTTAAAGTTAATGCAATTTCCTTGTTCAGATGCATTAAGTTATTCTCATTTTGCAGATGGTAAGCTAGATATTGTTGCTCAATGTTCGAATAAGATTTGGGATATACATCCACTTATACCAATAATTAAAGCTGCTGGTGGAATTGTTACAACCTGGAAAAACGAAAACCCTGCAAAGGCAGGAAATATATTGTGCTCAGCTAACAAAAAATTACATGCGAATTTCTTAGGGTTATTAAAACCTGTTTCTAAGTAGTTATTAATTCGCTTTACCTAGTGTGTTAATTAAAATTACCCCAATTATAATTAATACAATGCCAATTATTCCATAAATGTTTGGTATCTGATTATATTTTATAACTCCAAATAATGCTATTGCTGTAATTGTTAGTCCACCATACGTTGCGTATGTAAACCCAACTGGTATTACAGACATTGCTTTAGATAAAGAAAACATACAAATAAACATAAAAAATAAACATGATAGAGTTGGAGCAAGTAGAGAAAAACCATTTGAGATTTTGGCAAAACTATTAGCGCTAATACCCGTTGCTATTGCTAACATTAAAAAAATATATCCAGAAATCAAATTCACAGATAAACCCTAATTTATATTAAAATTAAAATATATAGTTATTTTCAAATTAATTTTGTTAAATAAATTGAATTAATGTCCTCTTTATAATGTGCAAATGGAGCACATTTTTTAAAGCCACAATTACTAAAAAGTTTTCTAGCGGGTAAGAAAAAGTTTCCTGCACCTGTTTCGATACTTAGTTTATTTATTTTAAGTTTCTTTGCTTCTTCAATGAGATGATCAATTACTTTCTTTCCGTATCCTTTGTTTCTAAATTTATTATGGACTCTTATTGATTTAAATTCACCGTGATTTTCCTCTAAAAACTTTAATGCACCACATCCCATTAATTCATCATTTTCCCACAAACTCCAAAACTTTATTGATGGATCTTTAAGACCCGGAATATCTAATACGTGAGCACTTCCTTCAGGAGATGCGGATCTTAATTCAATAAAATGTTTAGTTAATAATTCATTTACTTCAGGATTATCAAAATTTCCCTCAATAGATTTTATCATTAGACTAAAGTAGTTAAATGTCCCATTTTTCTTTTTTTTTTAACTTCTTTTTTCAGATAGTCAAAAAAAAATTCGTTTTTCTTGAGTTGAGAATTTTGCCTATAGTGTAATATTTGATCACCAATTAAATTTATCATTTTTGCATTAGATAGTTTTTTTAAAGGTATTTTTTCTAATTTACAAACAGCTCTGATATGGTTTTCAAATTGACTTACGTTAAAAGCATTTATAGTCAAGTGACCAGAATTATGTACACGAGGAGCTATTTCATTTACATATAAATTGTCATTTCTATCCACAAAATATTCAACACACATTGTACCCACGTATTTTAATTCTTCTGCAAGAAGAATTGCCCATTCTTTAGATTGACTAATCAATTTTTCATCAACTGATGCAGGGATTTGAGAATATTTTAAAATCTGATCTTCATGTTTGTTTTCAATAGGTTCATAAATTTCATAATTTCCAGCACTAAATCTTGTAATAATGACAGAAATTTCTTTTTTTAATTTAACAAGTTTTTCTAAGATATATGATTTTGAAAAATCAATGTTAAGGTTATCAATTTCATTATTCGAATTAATTGGATATTGACCTTTTCCATCATATCCAAGAGTTGTTGTTTTTAAAATCCCCGGTAATAAATCCACTAAAGGTTCAAGATCTTTTTTTTTTTCTACTAATGCATATCTAGTTGTTCTAATATTTAATTTATTTATAAAATCTTTTTCAGCTAATCTATGTTGAATTATTCTATTGACAGAAGGCTTTGGTAAAACAGGCTTATGCTTATTAATTTCATTTAATGTTTGATAAGGAATGTTTTCAAACTCATAAGTTATAATATCATTTTTTTTTATAAACTCTTCTAATTTACCTTTGTCATTATAGTCTGCACAAATATATTCGTCACAAAAATTTTGTGCTGGCCCATCTTTATCATCACAATAAACAATAACTTTTATATCTAATTTTTTTGCTGCAACAGTAAGCATACTACCAAGTTGTCCACCACCAATTATACCTAAAGAAATATTTGTCATTAATTTTACTTAGGTTTTTTTTTAACTTTATTTGTTTGTGATTTTCTCCAAGCTTTGAGCTTATTTTTTATTTTAGGGTTGTGACTTGCAATTATAGCTGCAGATAACAATGCAGCATTAATCGCCCCATCTTCTCCGATCGCTAAACTACCTACTGGTATTCCTTTTGGCATTTGAACTATTGAAAGAAGGCTATCTAAACCTTTTAGTTTTTTGCTTTCAATTGGAACCCCTAATACGGGAAGAGAAGTAATTGCAGCAATCATTCCTGGTAAATGAGCAGATCCACCAGCCCCAGCTATAATTACTTTAATGCCATCTTTTTCAGCTTTTTCAGCAAATTCATACATTCTTTTTGGTGTTCTATGAGCAGATATAATTTTAGTTTCATAAGGAACTCCAATTTTTTTTAATATGTTCTCAGCTAGTTTCATAGTTTTGTAGTCAGATTGACTTCCCATAACTATAGAAACTTTAATATTTTTATTCATTGAAATATAAAAAAACGTTATTTCAAACTATTAGTAAAAATTCAATAAATTTATAGAATTTGAATATCAGATTGATAGACTATTTCTATTATCATGAGCGACAATTATAGAATCGATAACCTACAATATTGTAATTGGTCTAGAGATATTTTTGAGATCAATAGAGAAGCAAGGTTAGATGCAATTCATGCTACTATTGTTTATCACGAAGATTATGATGAGCTTTTGTTAGAAATTAAGAAATGGCAAAAATTAGCAGAGAATAATTCAGATCTTGTTTTTTTAGCCAATGATGCATCTGACATAGTCAAAGCAAAACAAACAGATAGAACAGCAATTTTTTTTGGTTTTCAAAATTGCTCTCCAATAGAAGATGATATTTCATTAGTTGAAAAAGTTCATCAACTTGGCTGCAGATTTATGCAACTTACCTATAACAATCAATCGTTATTAGCGACAGGGTGTTATGAAAAAAATGATAGTGGTGTAACTAACTTTGGAAGAGAAGTGATAAGAGAAATGAATCGAGTTGGAATAGTTATTGATATGTCTCACTCAGCTGAAAAAAGTAGTTTAGATGCAATAGAATTAAGTGAGAAACCAATTGCTATTACTCATGCCAACCCTTCATTTTGGCATCCAGCTAAAAGAAATAAATCAAATGATCTCTTAAAAGCATTAAATGAAAGTAATGGTATGTTAGGTCTTTCATTATATCCACATCATTTAAAAGATAATACTAAATGTTCAGTAGAAAGTTTTTGTGAAATGGTAGCAAAAACTGCAGAAATTATGGATGTAAAAAATATTGGTATAGGATCAGATCTTTGTCTTGACCAACCTGATAAAATTGTTGAATGGATGCGAAATGGAACATGGACTAAAACTAAAAATTATGGTGAAGGCACAAAAAGCAAACCTGGCTTTCCTGAGCAACCTAGCTGGTTCAAAGATGCAAGAGGATTTGATAATATTGAAAGTGGTTTAAGAAAAATTGGATTTTCTGAGGAAGATGTGAATGGAATTTTAGGAAACAATTGGTACAATTTTTATAAAAATATTTGAATATGAATATTGAGTTACGAAGTCCAGACAAAGTTATGAAATTATCAAGACTTGGAT
>MDSZ01177535.1_pt1 | contig 10031 bp, 10 predicted proteins | sample 811201 | NCBI WGS metagenome assembly MDSZ01 (sample SAMN05326647, study PRJNA326480) | marine metagenome | isolation source: seawater | place: Indian Ocean: North | collected 2010 | reverse complement strand
TTTAATGCTTTCTCTCCACGTCTAATATCTTTTTTATCAGAAATGTTTGGTCTAGTTGTTGTATAATTTCCTTTATATAAGCTTATTTCAGGTGTGTACGCATTTGAGCTTATAGTTTGTATCTTCTCCTTTCTTAAAATATTTATGATTTGTTTTATTATTGCTGCATCACCTAATTTCGAACTTTTTATAATTTTTGGCATATAGTAAATTCCTTTAAAGTCTAATTTGATAGATCCTAAATTTGGTTTTACCACTTTTCCAGCAAATAAAACTTTTTTACAATTATTAAATTTTAATATTGATAAAATTTTTCCAAATTGACCGATTGATACTGAGAATGAATTTTTGTCATTTTTAAAAATTTTCTTTTTTGTTAAGTCTATTATTAAATATTTATGCTTTTTTTTTACTCTTTTTAAAATATATTTTGGAAAATCTGTATCTCCAAAAATTAGTCCTATCATATATTTTTAATTTTGTGGCGAACAAATCGGTCTTTTTTTGTCTTTTTCTATAAACTTGATGACTTCGCCGACTAGTTCGTTATCTTTATATTCTCCATTTATTTTGCTTAAATTTTCGTGCAAATTTTTAGATGAAAATATTTCTTTAAATGCTTTATCTAGTCCAATTATTTTCTGATTTTCATATTTGTGTCTCCGCAAACCTATTAAATTTATACCTTGTAAAAAATTCCTATTCCCTATTGATAAGCCAAAAGGTATCACATCTTTTAAAACTCCCGTCATGCCACCAATCATTGCAAGTCTTCCAATCCTTGTAAATTGTTGAACAGCGGAGTTGCCGCCAATTATAACTGAGTCTTCTATTGTGACGTGTCCGCCTAATGGAACATTATTTGCTATTATAACATTGTTACCTATTTTACAATCATGAGCTATGTGTGAAGAAATCATAAACAAACAGTTATTCCCTACTATTGTTTTTGATCCCCCACCCTCAGTGCCAGGATTTATAGTCACATATTCTCTTATTAAGTTATTTTCCCCTATTTCTAAAAAGTTTTTTTCACCTTTGAATTTTAAATCTTGAGGTTGCGTGCCAATACTAGCAAAAGGGAAAACTCTAGTACCTTTTCCGATTTTTGTATTTCCATCTAAATGTACATTTGAAACCAACTCAACATCTTCAGCCAATTCAACATTAGGCCCTACAAAACAAAAAGGTCCAATTTTCGCTTTTTTTGAAATTTTTGCTTTTTTATCGACTATACTTGAACTATGGATCATTATTTTCTATCTACAATTGTTGCAGACCATTCTGCGTCTGCCATTCTTTTTTCATCAACTTTTGCTGTTCCTTTATATTTCCAAACTCTTCCATGAGATCTTATTGCCTCTATTTCTAAATGAAGTTCACAATTAGGAATTACAGGGTTTCTAAACCTTGCTTTGTCTACACTCATAAGAAAAACTAGTTTGTTCTCGTATTCTTTAGGGTCTATTCCATGTGCAGTTAAGGCAGCTGCAGCTTGGCCAAAGGCCTCTACAATTAAAACACCTGGCATAACAGGCTGACCTGGAAAATGTCCTTGAACATAAAAGTCATCTTTTTTTACATGCATAATTGCTGTAGCGGATTTTAAAGGGATAATATTGATCAACTTATCTATTAGAAGCATTGGTTTCCTGTGTGGAAGTAAATTTTCAATAGTTTTTCTATCGATTTCTTTAACACTCATTATCTGTTCCTTTTTAAAAAATCTTTAATAGGCATTGCCGGATAACCCATTACGATTTGATTATTTTCTATATCTTTTACTACACCGCTACCACCACCAATTTTTACATTATCACCAATTTTTAAATGACCTGAAATTCCAGCCTGACCTCCGATAGATACATTGTTTCCAATTTTGGAACTTCCAGCAAATCCTACTTGACCTGCAATCATGCAGTTTGATCCAATCTTTACATTGTGAGCTATATGAATTTGATTATCGAGATAAGAATTTTTTCCAATAACAGTATCATCAACTGAACCTCGATCAATTGTACAATTAGTTGCTATTTCTACATCATCATTAATTATCACCCTTCCTATATGAGGCATTTTTAAATTTTTTTCTTTTTGTGGAATAAATCCAAATCCTTTTTGACCTATTTTGCAGCCATCTTGTAATACCACGCGATCCCCTATATGGGAATTTTTTATAATTAAATTTGATCCAATCACACAGTTTTTTCCAATTTTACAATTTTTTTCTATTATCGTATTCGAGCCTACAACTGTATATTTACCTATTATAACTTTTTCTCCAATTAAAACATTATTTCCAAATTTTACACTTTTATATTTTTTCTTATTAGGTTTTTTTAAAGTTAGGTCTGGATTATCAATATCTGCAAAAGGATAAATAACTTTTAAAGAGCGAGCTAACTCAAAAAGAACATTTTGAACAATAATTTTTTCAACAAACTTTGGTAAAAATTCACTTAATCTTTGTGTTGTAATACAAGCTCCCGCTTTGGTCTTTAAAGCATTTTTTTTATAATTAATTGAGTCAAAAAATGTTAAATCGTTTTTTTGAGCTAAATTTAATGGCTTTACCTCATTTATATAAAAATCGTTTTTTATTCTTAATGAGGAAAATATTTTACTTAATTTTATTTTTTTTTTTTTGAAAAAAAAATTAGAATTCATCAAAATTTAATTGAGCTTTATTGATTTTAATTTTTGGTTTAACCGAGACATAATTTCTTTAGTTATATTTAAGTTTTCGTCGGCTAGTAGTAGACTTTTTTTATCAACAACCATTCTAATCTTTTTTTCATTCATGTAATCTTTTATTATTGGATTTAAATTCCTAAGAAGTTCGTTCCTGGCTTTAGTTCGTTGGTCGGCTACTGTTTTCAAAAGTTTATTACGTTCCACTTGTAAAGATGATACTTTTGTTCTTAGTCCAGAAACCTTTTTTTTATAGTCTTCTGCTGATAATACTTTTTTTTGAGAAATAATCTTTTTTTCTTCATCTTGAATTTTTTTTTCTTTTTCTTTTAAGTTTTTAATTCCAGTTTCAAGTTTATTTTTTAGGAAATTCTGTGCTTTTTTTCCCGCATCACTTTCGTTAAGAATATATTTAAAATCCAGAAAATATGGAGTATCTGCAAATATTGTTGTCGTGCTAAAGTTAAGAAATAATAATATTAAAAAAAATTTTTTTGTTAATTTCATATTTAAAATGTTGTTCCAAGTTGGAAATTAAAACTTTCTGTTACGTCAGTTTCGGCCTTTGCAAGATCTTGGGCTAAAATGAATGTCATAGGTCCTATTGGCGACATCCAGCTTGCTAAAACACCTGCAGATGATCTTATTTTGTTGCTGTCATCGATACTACTATCATAATCAACACCCCATACATTTCCGAAATCTAAAAATAAATTAACGTCTGTATTAGTGTCCTCTGGTAGTAAATTTGGAAGATTAGCCTCAAAATTTACCGCTGCTGCATAATTTCCACCAATATGGTCACTCCCATCTACAGGCCCAATTTTATTTTTTTCAAAACCTCTTAGTCTTCTGCTGCTAAGACCTTTCCTTTTACTTAATCTAACATCATCAGATCCTAGCCCATTAATTGTAGAAACAAATATTTTACTTGCTCCAACAACATTTTCATTAATTGTTTGATATTTGCTTGCAGAGAATAAATTCGAAATAAAAGATTTGTCTGCGTAAAGAGGTAAGCTTTGTCCAAAATTTACGATCGAACCGCTAGTTGGCATAAAAGATCTGTTTCTTTGGTCAAAAGTAAATCCATAATTAGCGGATATTTCATTATAAGAGCCTTCTTGCTTCTTCATTGAATCAGAGGCAGTGTTATCAGTTCTTAAATCGTCATAGCTAGCACTTAAACCAAGCCTTGCAATTACATCCTTATATTGCTCAAAAGAGGTACCTATACTTCCAGTAACTACTGAATTTTCGTATCCCTGATCTGGTTTATCATTTTTTTCACTTGATAAAGCGTATCGTATAGAGTTTCCTAAAAAATCATAGTTTGGGTCCAAATAAGTAAAAGTTCCCGCTAAAGACTCACTATCAAGTTCGATATCAAAGCTTATAGCTTTTCCATCACCAAGCCAATTATTTTCTCTTACAGTTATTGCAAAGCTTCCTCCACTTGTACCAAAACCTGCACCAGCACTTATTTCACCCGTTGGTTTTTCCTCAACTTCAATATTAATAATCTTTAGATTATTTTGGCTGCCATCTACAACACTGTATTTTACATCTTTAAAAATATTTCTTTCTTTTATTTCCGAAATGGACTTTTCAAGATTGAGTTTCGTAAATGGATCTCCTTCATCTAAAATCAACTCACTTCTAATTACTTCTTCATTAGTAATGCTATTCCCAGTAACATTTATTCTTTCTACTAAAGTTTTTTCTCCCTCAAAAACATTAAAAATTATATTTATTGACTCACCATCTATATTTTCCTGAACATTGTGCTCAACAAATTGTAAATTATTATTATCAATTAATTCATCTAGTTCTTCCAAAAGTTTTTTTATTTTGAACGGAGAGTAATATTCACCAATATATTTTTTGTAAACTTTATTTAATGGAAAAAATAAAGCTTTGTCATAAACTTTATCTACATTTGTAGAGATTTTGCTTATAGTGTATCTCAACCCTTCATCAATTGAGTAGATTAAATCTGCATTACCAGCTTTATTAATTTGAGCAAGATTTGAGTTTATTTTAACGTCATAAAAACCTAAAGATTTATAATAATTTGATAATAGTCTTAAATCTAATTTAATTAGATTTTCATTTAAATTTGTATTTTTAGTTATTATTTTCCAAAATTTATCCTCTTCACTTGCAATCACATCTCTTAATCTACTAGCCCGAATACTCGAATTCCCAATAAAATTAATAGAGGATATTTTTGTTTGTTCTCCCCTTGTGATCTCAATCAATAAATCTAAATTTTCATCATCAATTTTATTAATCTTTGTTTCTACAATGCTTGAATTATAACCTAATGAAGAATACAAATTTTTAATTAGGTCAATATCTTTAGCCAAATATGATTTGATAAATGATCTTTTTTCTTTAAGTCTAATAATTTTTCTTATTTGATCTTTATACCTGTTGCTTTTTTCACCAACAATTATTAACTGATTTATAAAAGGATACTCTTTTAATGAGATTGTAAGAATATTATTTTTTAATTGGACATTTATATCTTCGAAAAAATCGGTTTCAAACAAATTTTTTAAGATTAGATCAAGTTCTCTTTCGCTATAATCTTTATTTTCTTTTATATTACCGTAAATTTTAACTGTTTCGTCAGACACCCTTTTGTTTCCTTCAATGATAATTTTTTTTGCAGTTTCAGCCATTAAGTTAGATAAGGGCATTACGATCATAACTACTAAAATCAAAATTTTTTTCATTTATAAATTTATCTTATCCATGGTTGCTTTTCTTGCCCAAATATCTATTTCATAGATTTGGTTAATATTTTTAGGCTTCCTTATAGCATATTTCTTATAATTTCTATCGTTCAGAATGGTCATAATGATTTTTGATATGCTTAAAAAAGGTATTTTTTTTCGAAGAAAATGATCAACTAATATTTCATTAGCCGCATTAATTATAATTGAGGAAGATGGGTGCTCATTTAACCTATTTTTTAACTTTATTATTGAAAAAATTTTATTGTCTACTCTTGAGAAAGTTAAATTCTTTATGTTTGGTTCTATGGTTTTTTCCTTAAAATAAAAATCTTTTATATTTAATTTTCCATCAAATATAGCATTTGCCAAAGGTATGATCATTGAAGTTTCATGGTAAATAAATTTTAATAAACCATTTTTATATTCTATAATTGCATGCACTAAGGACTCTGGATGAATAATAATTTCCAACTTGTTATTAGGTAATTTGAATAATTTTTGAGCTTCAATTATTTCCAAAACTTTATTCATCATGGTAGCAGAGTCTATTGAAATTTTTTTTCCCATTTTCCATTTTGGGTGCCTTAACGCTTGCAAGGGGGTTATTGTTTTAAGCTGACTGGGCTTATAATTCAAAAAAGGGCCACCTGAAGCTGTGATAAAAATTTTTTTGATATCGTTTATATCTTGATTTTCAAGTAATTTTAATATCGAAAAATGTTCTGAGTCAACAGGGATAATTTTAACACTAAATTTGTTAGCAGTTTTTTCGATAATATCCCAACCGCAAATAATAGATTCTTTATTAGCTATTAAAACTTTTTTACTAAATCTAATCATCGATAAAGTTGGTTTGAGACCCGCAATACCAGGAATGGCAGAAATTGTAATATCAGATTTTTTCAAAGAAATTTTATCAAAATTATTTAATATTTTTATTTTTCTGCTTGAATATAATTTTTTTAATTTCTCATATACTTTAAAGTCGTTTACTACAAATATTTCGGGATTATATTTTCTTATTTGATGTTTTATTAATGAAAAGTTTGAGTCTGCCGATAAGAGTTTTAATTTAAAAAGATTTTTTTTTTTATCAATTATTTTAAGTGACGATAATCCGACAGAACCAGTAGAGCCTAAAATAGAAATAAATTTTTTCATTTAAATAAAATGATTAAGGATATGAAACCCAATGGTAAACCAATTAAAATTCCATCAACTCTATCCAGAACACCTCCATGACCAGGAAAAAAGTTTCCTGTATCTTTAATTTTGGCTTTTCTTTTTAAATAAGAAAAAAATAAATCACCAGCCTGGCAAGCAATTGAAGTTGCTAAACTTATCCAAAAGATTTTATAATTTAAGTTATTAGTTAAAAGATAAATGATAACAGCAATTGATATAAAGGTTGTTATTAAAGAACCCATAGCACCTGCAAGTGTTTTTTTTGGACTAATTTTAGTAAGCTTTGGCCCTTTTAAAATTTTGCCAAATATAAAACCTCCGATATCAGATGCAGCACACGCTATTAATAATGTGAACAAAATTATTTTCAAATGTAGGAAATTATTAAAATACGAAAATAATATACAATAACATGAAATATAAAATATAAATAATGTATTAATAGAAATTAATGAAATTCTATTGTTAAATATTTTTTTTGTTAAGTTGATAAACTCAATAATAGAAAAAACTCCTAAAATTAGTATGGTAAAGATTAACACTATATCGTAATTAAACATTAAGTAGATTAAAACAAATAGTAATAGTGATGTCATTGTTCGATTTTTGAAATTTTTTGAAATCATATAGCTCCAAAATTTCTTGTACTTTTTTTATATTTATTTATTATTTTTAAAAGATCTTTTTTGTTAAAATCTGGCCATAATTTTTTAAGAAAAAATAATTCAGCATAAGCCAACTGCCAAAGCATAAAATTACTCAATCTCTGATGCCCGCCAGTTCGAATTAATATGTCTGGGTTAGGCATATTTTTAGTATATAGATTTTTTTCAAAATTTTCTAAAGTAATTTTCTTAGTCTTTTTTAATGCATTTATGATTTCATTTTTAGAGCCATAATTAATTGCAAGATTAACAATTATTTTTCTATTTTTTTTGGTCAACTTAATGCTATTTTTCAATGTTTTTTTGAGCTTTAGAGGAAACTTTTTTAAGTCACCAAAAATATTTAATCTAATACCTTTATTCATAACGTTGTTTATTTCTTTAGAGAAATATTTATCAATTAATTTAAAAAGAAAGGATATTTCAGTTTTTGGCCTCCTCCAATTCTCTGAGGAGAATACATAAAAAGTTACTATTGGTATTTTTAGTTGAATTGAATAGTTAACAACTTTTTTTACTGTATCAACACCTTTGACATGACCAAAATTTCTACCCTTTTTTTTTCTTTTACCCCACCTTCCATTGCCATCCATTATAAAGGCAATATGGTTGAGTTTGTTCATATTTGGATTATCTCTTTTTCCTTTTCGGATAAAATTTTCTCGATTTTGCCAATATTTACATCCGTTAGTTTTTGTATATTTTTCTCAAAGTTTTTATTTTGATCTTCGGATATTTTTTTTTCTTTTAATTTTTTTTTTAAATCCTCATTAGCTTCTCTGCGAATGTTTCTAATAGATACTTTACTTTTTTCACCCATTCCTTTTAGAATTTTAATTAATTCTTTTCTCCTGTCTTCAGTAAGATCTGGTATTCTCAACCTGATTATCTGCCCATCTATTTGTGGATTTATACCTAATTCAGACTTTTGAATTGATGATTCTATAACATTAATATTTGATTTATCCCATACTTGAATTGATATCATTCTTGCTTCCGGTACACTTACAGTTGCTAATTGTTCTATGGGCATTAATTGACCATATACATCAACCTTGATCGTATCCAACATACTGGTATTTGCTCTTCCGGTTCTTAATGTTGATATATCTTTTTTAAAAGAAATTATACTTTTTTCCATTTTAGAAGAATAACTATTTTCATTAAATTCGGCGCTCACTGACTACACTCCCTCTCCAACTTTATATTTTATAAAATCTAAAATTTTAATTTCTTTTTGTGATGAGTTTTCTTTAAGAACATCTGATACCTTTTTTTTAGGATCCATAATCCAAATCTGATTTAGTAATGAATTGTCATTTATAAATTTGGAAATTTTTCCCTTAGAAATTTTATCAACCATCTCTTTAGGTTTTCCTGAGTTAATGATTTCAGCTTTAATAATTTCTAATTCTTTATCAATAATATTTTTATCAATTCCTTCTTTGCTTATAGCTAATGGATTAGAGGCAGCAATATGCATCGCAATCTTTGTACCAAGATTATTTTCTGTTTCATTATTAATACCTTCTAATTTCACTACAGAAATAATTTTTCCAATATCTTTTTCTATTGAAGAATGAACATAAAAAAAGTTTTTACCTTTTGAACAATCAAAAAATTTTGCCCGCCTAATAGTAATTTTTTCCCCAATTTTAGCAATTAAATTAAGAAGATTGTCAGCAACAGAAGATCCATTTGTCATTTTAGCATTGTTTAGCTCAGATATATTTCCCTTATTAGAAAAATTTAATTCTGAAAGTTCTTTGCAAAAATTTATAAAATCTCTGTTTTTTGCCACAAAGTCTGTTTCACTATTAATTTCAATTAATGCTATTTCCCCTTCTTTAGATTTCACCAGTACCAATCCCTCTGCAGCTGTTCTACTCATTTTTTTTGAGGCTTTAGCTATTCCCTTTTTTCTTAAGAATTCTATAGATTTTTCGATATCACCTTTTGCCTCTTCCAAAGCAATTTTACAATCCTTAAATCCTACCCCAGTTAACTCTCTTAATTTCTTTATGTTGTCTAATAAATCTTTTTTCGACATGGTGAAAATTTAATTAATTAATTAATTACTTCTTTTCTTTTTTATCATCTATTCCTGTGATCAATTTTTCTGCATCTTTAATTGTGCTTTTTAAAAGTTCACAATAAAGGTTAATGGATCTCCTCGCGTCATCATTTCCAGGAATAGGAAAATCAATACCTGTTGGATCAGAGTTTGTGTCTAAAACTGCTATAATTGGAATTTTTAATTTTTTTGCCTCAGCAACAGCTAGGGATTCGATATTTGTATCTATTATGAATATTAAATCAGGAGTTTTTTTCATTTCTGAAATACCTCCTAAAGATCTTTTTAGTTTTTCTCTCTCTTTACCAAATTTTAAGATTTCTTTTTTTGTAAATCCTAAATTTTCTTTTGAAAGCTGGTCTTCTAATTTTTTTAATCTTTTAATAGAGTTTTGAATTGTATTCCAGTTTGTAAGCATTCCTCCTAGCCATCTATAATTGACATAATACTGCCCCGTCTCTTTTGCTAACTCGCTTACTTGCTCTGATGCTTGTTTTTTTGTTGAAACTACAAGTAGTTTTCCTCCGCTTGAAATTACTTTGTGCACTTGAACTAATGCATTTTTTAAAAATTCAACAGTTTGAGTAAGATCAATAATATGAATTGAATTCTTTTCACCAAAAATAAATTTTTTCATTTTTGGATTCCATCTTAGAGTTTTATGTCCAAGGT
>MDSZ01134213.1_pt1 | contig 10031 bp, 10 predicted proteins | sample 811201 | NCBI WGS metagenome assembly MDSZ01 (sample SAMN05326647, study PRJNA326480) | marine metagenome | isolation source: seawater | place: Indian Ocean: North | collected 2010 | reverse complement strand
TTTAAAATTATAAACGGATTTTTAATGAAGAAAATATTTTTTGAGCATCCGCGAAATTTTGAAAAGTTATAATTTTTTTTAATTTTTAAATAATTATTATTTGAAACAAATATAATATTAAAATATTTTTTAAGACCATAAAACCTTATTGGAGTATTATCTTTATCCAGATCATCGACTATTAGATCACAATAGTATTTAGGTGATATTTTTTTTGAAAAAAAAATTATGTAAAATGAAATTAAGAGAAACTTTATTGAATAAAAAAAAATATATCTTAAATAGAAAATGCTTCTAAATTTACCATTCCTATTTTCAAAATTTTTAAATAATATTATTTTAAGTTCATTTTGCAGATTTTTTTGTGGAATGTTCGAAAATTTTGATAAATAGTAAAGGTAATTTATAGTATTTCTATTAGATGTGGTTTTAGCAATAAAAGATTTTAAGTCTTTTAAGAGAGCATAAATTTTTTTTTTTCTATTTAATCGAAATTTACTTATAATCATCATTTAATCTTTTCCATACAACCTTCTTGTTTAATGAAAAGCTTCCATAAATGAATACCCTTTTTATCTTATCTTTTTTAATTTTTTCTGCAGCGTGATATGAGTCAGGGCTTGAAAAAAAAACTATCAATCTTCCAGCTTTTGCCTGAATTTTTTTTATCTTTTTAATTTGATTTTTATCTGGGAATCTGGAGTAATCATCTTGTAATTTTTTATTTTTATTAGATTGATGGATTTCCAAAGATCCTCCATGTTCCTTGTTTACGGTATTTAAGTATAATAAAAAACTTAGAACTCTTGTGTCTCTATCTCTATGTGGGGAGCGATAATACCCCTTTTTAGATATAGAAAAATCAATGTCTAGATTTAAAGTAGAATTAATTATGTTTAATAAAGATAATTTTTTAATAATTTTTTCTTTTAAACTAAATTTTTGCTCTCCAAAAAAATTTTTTGAATATTTTTTAAAGTCTGCTTCTGGTGTCCATTGTATTTTTAGGGGGTCAAAAAAATTATAAACCTTTTGATAGAATTTTTGTGAATTTATTCGATTGTAAAGTTTTTTGATATTTTTTGAATGTTGGATAATTTTGTTAAAATTATCTGACCCTTTATTAATTCTATTTCTATTTATCATAACTTTGTCATCGAAAGATTTAAAATTAATTATTTCTTTTTTTAAGTTTAAAATTTCTTTTTGGCTTAAAAAATTATCAACTACTGCATAAGTCCACGGCTCATAATTTATTTTTATGTTTTTAAAATTCATCTACTTATATTTTTTTTTGTTTTTAAATAAAAATTCTGCAAGATAAAAATCTTCGATATCGTCAATATCTAAACCATAATACCTTTTGAGTTCAAACATAAATGGTTTTTTTCCTAATCTATTTTTGTACTTTATATAGTTTTCTCTAGAATTAATAAAGATTGCGCTATTAATTTTATTTAATGGTTTTATATCTTGGGTTCTAGGCCATTTAATTTTGTTATAATTATAATTTATTGATTTTTTGTCATCCCAAATAAACCCTTTAATTTTAGTAACAGACATTAACGAGTCATAACTTTTTCTCAGGCTAGATTTATATTTTTTTATAACTTCATCATAAATTCTAGAAGAAACAAATGGCGAGGTCACATGTGTCCATAAAATATGCCCGTCAGGAATAACTTTGATTGCATGAGTTATTAATTTTTGAGTCATTGTGGAACTTTGAGATAAAGAATGATCTTTTCTGGTATGCACTATAATTTTTTTATTTTTAAGTTTTTTAACAAAACTAATAATTTTATTATCGTTTGTAGACAAATATATTTTATTGACTAACTTTGCTCTGATAAGTTGATCTAATTTAATTTTAACTAAGCCAAATCTGATATTAGCAAAAGGACGTTTATTTTTATTTCTAACTCTTGTACTAGTTTTTTTGCAAGGTAAAAATACATTTATTTTCATTTTAAATTATCTAATCAATCTAGATATGGACTCCTTAATCAAGCTTTCATTGAAATTTGAAACTACATTAGGGTTACCTATTCCTTTAAGAAGAACGAATCTTATACCTGTGTGATTTTTTTTCTTATCTTTAAAAATATTTTTATAAATTATATTTAACATTTGATTTTTTGATTTTGAAAATTTTTTAATATTTAGAGGTAGATTATACTTTTTAAAGATTTTTACATGATCACTATAAAGATCTTTTACTTTGAAATATCTTTCAGCCATATATGCAACACAAAGCATTCCCAAAGCTACAGCTTCGCCATGTCTGTAGTGCTCTGATTTAAGATTCAATGAACTTTCGATTGCTTGACCAATTGTATGGCCGTAGTTTAAGAACATTCTTACATTTCTTTCTCTTTCATCTCTTTTGACTAAATTAATTTTTATATTAATTATTTTTTTAAGCATTCGAAGAATAACTTGTTTATCTCTTTTAAGAATTTTAGCATAATTTTCTGACATGAATTTTGTGTCTTTTTTGCTTGTAATTAAAACTGATTTAATGACCTCTGAAATTCCAGAAATGAAATCTCTATTCGGTAATGTTTTAATAAATTTATAATCACATAAAATAAGCTTTGGGTGGTAATAATTCCCAATGGCATTTACATTATTATTAAAATTTACTGCTACTTTTCCGCCTATACTGCTATCTATTTGTGCAGTTAATGTAGTCGGTATTGAAACCAAATTCATGCCCCTATAATAAACTGATGCAGCAAAACCGCCTAGATCACCAATCGTTCCACCCCCTAGAACTACTAATGTAGAGTCTTTTGAAAACTTATTTTTTTCCAAAAAATTAACTATTCTCAATAAATTTTTAATATCCTTACATTTTTTTCCAGCAGTAATTTGTAAAAAACTACAATTAAAATTGTGTTTACCGAAATATTTAATTAACGGTTTTCCGTAAACATTGAATAAATTTTTATCAATAATTAATAAAACTTTTTTTGATTTTGTAAATTTTGAAATTTCTTTTGGTAAAGAGTATAGAATATTCGTTCCAATCTTAATAGGATAAGTAAACTGATTTATTTTGGCTTTCAAATTCATTAATAAGCGCTCCACCCACCATCTACGTAAGAAATGTTTCCAGTCATATATGAGGACTCATTTGACAATAAAAATATGATTAAATTTGCAACTTCATCACTTGAGCCCCATCTTTTTAGAGGTGTTCTTTGTAAAGTATAATTATATAATTTAGGCATCTTCCTCCTAAACTTATTTGCATAGCTAGTTTTGATAAAACCAGGGCAGACAGTATTAACTCTAATTTTTTTTTGAGCTAATTCTACTGCTAAAGATTTTGACAGACCAACAATTCCAGCCTTTGTCATTGCATAACCACTTAGATCAACAAAACCACGTGGTCCCACTATTGAAGATACGTTGACGATTGAGGCCGTTTTTTTACTCATAATTTTAGAGAATAGTTGTGAAACTCTAAAAACTGACTTTAAGTTGCTATCTAAAATGTAATTAAGTTTTTCATCATCAATATTATAGAATTTTTCTCTTTGTCTAACACCAGCATTATTAACTAACCCATGAATTTTTTTCATTTTTGTTTTTACTAATTTAAAAAAATTATCAATATCATTTTTTATTGAAACATCACCAACATAAGTAATTATTTTTTTTGAATTAAACGTTTTCTGAATTCTTTTAACATCTGTTTTAGATCTTGTAATAATAGCTACATTTGCATTACTTTTATAAAGCAAATTTAGTACAGATCTTCCTATACCCTTTCCCGCACCAGTAACTACGAAATTCTTTTTCTTTAAATTATATCTAATCATTTTTATTTAAATGTTCAATTTTTGAACAATATCGATTTTTGATAAATTTACAAGATTTATTAATATAATCTTAAAGAAATTGATAAATGTTCTTCATTTTACCTTAAGTTTTCAATTAAAATTTTATAATTTTGTTTATTAGCTTTATTCACAATGAAATTTTTCTGGTATTTTTCATACGATTTTTGGTCTACTGGTTTAAAACTTTCATTTTCTGCGTTAAAATAATTGTCAATATCGACTCTTTTACAATTTAAAATATTAGCAAAAAAATTTGCAAATTTATTAAAAGAAACATTTTTTTTTTGTTGGCTAGATGAAAAGATAAATAAGATAGGTTTTTTTAATAATACTGCATAGGATAAAGCCGTTGAACCACAGCTCATGATAAATTTTGCATTTTTTGTTAATTCAAACGTTTTTCCATAAAAACTTTTTCTTTTCCCAAGCTCTATATCTCTCGTGAGCTTTGGATTACTTCGTGGGTGTGCGGCAATTAGAATTTCCAAATTATATTTTTTTTCTATTTTATTAAAAAATAAATTCAATTTTTTTAAATACAACTTGCTATTTTCTACTCTTTCAGTGTTCCAAAGTTGAGAATCTGATTGATAACGTGTTTCACCATCACTTAAATATAGGATATAATTTTTTTTATTTACTATTCTTGAACTTTTTCTTAAAGTTTTTGAATAATCCCAAGAATTTATTCTTATAGTTTTTGAGGATGAAAAATTACTTTTTTTATTGCCTCCAATAATTGAGAAATCTGTGCTGAAATAATTGTTAAAAATTTTAAAAAAACATGTTATTAAAATTTTTTTAATTGTTGCTAAAGAATGTTTTGGTCTAAATACAGCTGATAGAAATTTTTTATGAAAATTTTCTAATATATTAGCGCTTATTTTGTAGTCAGAATATGTTGGCAAATTATTTATGTAAATAATTGAAGTTTTAAATCCCTTTTTTTTTACAATTTGAAATATTTTAAGAGCTACAAAATTGTATGGAAAAGTTTGAAAAATAAAATGATTTTTTTTTTGATAATCTTTAATTTTTTCTCTCCATTCATCAAGATTTTTAAATATCTTTATTTTTTTATTTTTACTAAATTTATTATAATTTTTATTCTTTAAGTGAGGGTGAACTAAATTAATTAAGACATGAACTTCAACCAAATAACTTTTTGAGAGTAAGTCTAATTCATATCTTTCCCAATCAAAATTATCCAAAAAACGATTAAAATGAACAAAAATTATTTTATTTTTTTTCATATTTTTTTATTTTATTAATTAAATAATTGCAAAATAAAGCTCTTTCATTATTTTTTTCAAAATTGACTTTTTTTGTTATTACTTTTCTTATCATTTTTTGGATTGGATTACCTGAAAAAGAGAGGAAATCAATGTTATTTATTGAGTGGATCTTCTTTTTTGAAGCTAAATCATAATTAAAATTATACTGATTTTTTTTTCCAAAGATTTTTATATACAAGTTATTTGATGTTTCTCTGTAATTGATTTTTTTAATCTTTTCATTTTTTAATCTTTGATAAAGTAAATAAATATCATGGTAAGCAAGTCTAAATATTTTCGAACTTTCCTTTTTCTTGAATTTTTCAAGTTTTTTTCTTTGAATGTTAAATTCAATATAATTGGGTATTTTTTTATTTTTAAATATTTCCACCTCACTTACGAAAATTTTACATTTTTTTTTATTAGCTAATGAGATAAGTTTTTTTGACTGTAAGTAATTTTCCGTTAACGGTTTTTCACAAAAAACATTAATTTTTTTTTCTAGAAAGAATTTAGCAATTTTATAATGTGTCTTGTTGTTAGACAAAATAAAAATCCAATCTACTTTGTTTTTGAAGCTTTTGTAAGGAATTTTTGTATTAGATATAAATTTTATTTCACATTCTTTATTGATAATAGGAACTATTTTTTTTGCCCAATTTCCAAAGCCAACTATACCTACTTTGCTTTTCATTTAATTTTTGAACTTATATAATTTGCTAATCCTATCGAAGTATTCCATTTTCCTGAGAAAATTGTAATAATCTTTTTTCCAAAATAATTTACTGAGTTTAATCTTTCGTCTGTATTTTCTTTATCAAGTTCTATGGCTCTAGTAACAAAAAAAGATCCTTTATATTTAGCTAATTTTAAAAAAGGTAAATATTGAGAGCTATTTTTGACAAATTTTTTAAAATTACTATGTTTTATATTTCTTATAATTCCACTATTTAAAAATTTTACTCTATAATCATTAAAATTTGGGTAGTAGCCTTTTTTTATCTCTAGTTTTGAAAATTTTACATCACTGAAAAGATGTTTGTCGGTTCCTAAATAAGGATCCAAAGATACAAATTGGCCATCAATAACCATATAACTTTTATTTTTGTATTGAGGTGGCAATTTAATAATTATTTTTTCTACAAGTTCATATTTATATTTTTTAACAGGCTTGATGTTTAATTTTTTTAAAATTAAATTATTTTGATCATAACACGCGATAATAATTTTATGGTATTCATTAATCTGAGAATTTTTAAATTGTCTTTTCAAAAATAAATTAATTTTTTGTTTTTTTACAAGTTTTGATAATTTTTTTTTTGCTATAAAGTAGTTTAGATTTTTTTCATTACTTATTATAACACCCTCTACATTTTCTTTAGAATAGTCGTGCGTATTAATTTCATTAAAATATAAATTATTTTTTCTTAAGAATAGTATGTATTTTTTGAAAGAAGTTTTAGAATTTTTCCTGGCTACTCCATAAAAATTATCTGTCACACCAAAAACATCTTGGCCGTAGAAATCCTCAAAATCTTTTTTCATTTTTTGAACTTCTTTTAAGGTTTTTTGCGACCGTGGATAATGATAACCTAAATGATATCTAAGCTGATTAGCTCTTGAGGCTCCTTGAAGTAAACTTCTCTTTTTTTCATATACGTCAACTTTGAATTTTTTTGATAATTTTATCGCAAGACTTAAACCAAAAAAACCTGAACCGATAATTGCAATTTTTTTCATGAACAGAGAAAGGAATATAATATATTTGATTAAAGTCAAAAGTTCATTATATAATATGCTCATAATCGCCGAAAACAAAATATGAACACGTTTAAAAATGATCTGGATTTTATAACAAGGAACTCAAGCTTGTTCGTAGATAGAATTCAGTATTCGAAAATTTTTGCTAAATATGAAATTTTTAAAAGGATTTTTAATAATCCTGGCTCTATAATTGAATGCGGTGTGAAGGAAGGAAGCGGTTTAATGTTATTTGCAAAATTAAGCGCTATCTTTGAACCTTACAATTTTAAAAGAAAAATTATTGGCTTTGACACTTTCAAAGGATTTCCTAATTTGCATGATAAAGACAAATCAAAATTAAAAAAGCACAAAAAAATTCATAAAAAAGGCTACAACAAAAGTAATTTAAGTATATTGCAAAATAGTATAAATGATTTTAATAGAAAAAGACCACTTAATCACTTACCAAAAATAGAGTTAGTGAAAGGTGATGCGTCAAAAACGATTCCTAAATTTATAAAAAGAAATAGTCACTTACTAATTTCACTACTATACTTAGATTTTGATTTATATAAGCCGACTAAAATTGCTTTAAAAAATTTTTTACCCAGAATGTCAAAGGGATCGATTATTGTTTTTGATGAATTAAACGATCCCAAATGGAGGGGGGAGACTATGGCATTACTTGAAAGTTTTAAATTAAATAAAATAAAACTTGAAAAATTTCCTTTTGAACCGCATTTAACTTATTTAAACATTAATGAAAAAAAATAGACGAAAATTTACTAAAATTGTCATTTCTTCACTTGCTTTTTTTTATCTTCCAATAATAAGTTTTAAAGACAAATACTTAAAATTTATTAAGCGTAATTATAAAAATAAAGTTTGGATATTATCTTCAAAAGATTAAATGATTATAAAAAAAATTGATAGTCAAAAATTACCAGAGTATATAATAATTGGCGGTGGTCCTGCTGGTATTACAACAGCGACACAATTGGGTAGGAAAAATAAATCCGTACTACTTATTGAAGCTGGCGGTACTGAATTTAATGAGGAAATACAATCTCACTACAAAGGTCAAGTCACTGGAGAAAAATATTATCCGTTAGATGTAACAAGATTAAGATATCTAGGAGGTTCGTCAAATCATTGGGGAGGTAATTGTGCTCCTCTAGATAAATTTGATTTGGAAAAATGGCCTATTAATTATGATGAATTAAAAAAATATGAAAAAGACACCAAAGAAATACTTGGAATAAAGAATGACTTTGTCAAATATGAAAACTCAATTTTTGACTCCTTTAAATTAAGTTCTATTGAAGATGGCTATGTTAACTTTAGTGAAAAATACTTTGAAGAGATTAAAGATAGTAAAAATATATCGTTACTTTTAAAAACAAGCGTTTTATACTTAGAACCAGATGTAACAAATAATAAAGTATCTCATATCCATTTAAATTCGCATAACGAGAATAAAAAAATTGATTTAAATGAAAATTCTAAAGTTATCGTAGCTTGCGGAGGAATTGAAAACTCAAGACTTTTACTCTGGTCTAAAGAGTTGGCGAAGAACAAATTTTTAAAAGGTTTGCCTATAGGAAAATATTGGATGGAACACCCAAGTGGTGAGATTGGACATCTAATTAGCGAAAAGGAAAAAGTAGACGAGGTTTTTAAGAAACAAAATTACTTTTTAGTTCCTTCTGAAAATTTTCTTAAAAATGAAAAAATAAATAACATAAGATTTTCAGTACAATTTTGGGAAAAAACAAATCAGGAAAATTATAAACATTTTATTAAGGACTTAATTTGTTTAGCTCCTACTTACGGTAAAAAAATAGTTGAAAGTTTTAGCAATCAGGTCGTGCATTGTGTTTCTGCGATTAAATTTAGTGTAGAACAAAAACCACATATAGAAAATTCAATAAATCTTTCAAAAAATGAAGTTGATAATTATAATATTCCACGAATAAATCTTAAATGGAAAATTAAAGAGGATGTTTTCAAGACTTTAAAAATTAGTTTAGAAAGGTTAGGGCAAGAGGTAATTGAAAAGGACATTGGAAGAGTCGGAATAGATAAATTTGTATATGATCAAACATTTGAAAACTCTAATGATATTTTTGCAAATCATCATCATATGGGAGGGACAAGAATGTCAGAAGAAAAAAATGAAGGAGTGGTTGATAAAAATTTAAAAGTACAAAATATATCTAATTTATATGTAATAGGCAGCTCTGTCTTTCCTGCAGGAGGACATTTTAACCCTACATTCACTATTGTACAGCTATCCCTAAGACTGGTAAAACATTTAACAACATAAAAATTATGAAATTTGAATTTATATCCAACGCATGTGGAATATTCTATGGTTCCAAAAACACAAAAATTCTTTGTGATCCATGGGTAGTAAATAAAGTTTTCGAAGGTAGTTGGTTTAATTATCCACCGTTAAAAACTAAAATTAAAGATTTACAAAAAGTTGATGCTATTTACTTAAGTCATATTCATCCTGACCATTACGATGAGAGAAATTTCGATTTTCCTAAAGAAGTACCAATAATAATTCTTGATGAAGGTCCAAATTTTCTAAAAAAAAATTTGATAAAAAAAGGATATAACAATTTTATAGAAATAAAAAATAATGAAACTAAATCCTTTAAAGAGTTTGAATTCACTTTATATAAGCCATTTACAAAACATATCTATGAAGAGTCGTTGCTTGGAAACTTAATTGATAGTGCATTAGTAGTAAAAGAAGATGATATAGTGGCAATAAATTTTAATGACAATACACCTGATGCAAAAGCTTGCGTTGAACTTAATAAAAAATTTGGGACAATTAATTTAGCTCTAATGAATTATAATGCTGCTGGGCCTTACCCTTCATGTTTTGATAATTTGTCAGAAAATAATAAAAAAAATGAACATGATAGAATCTTAAAAAGAAATTTTGACCATCTTTGTGAGACTATACCGCTGCTAAAACCTAAAGCTGTGATGCCATTCGCTGGTGCTTACGTTATTGGTGGAAAAAACTATAAAAAGAATGATTATTTGGGTACCACTACTTGGGATGTATGTGCTGATTATCTTGAAAAAAATCTAAATTTTGAAACAAAAATATTCTGCCTTAACGAAAATCAAATTTTTGATGTTT
>MDSZ01062474.1_pt1 | contig 10031 bp, 7 predicted proteins | sample 811201 | NCBI WGS metagenome assembly MDSZ01 (sample SAMN05326647, study PRJNA326480) | marine metagenome | isolation source: seawater | place: Indian Ocean: North | collected 2010 | reverse complement strand
TAACGATAATTGAAAATACCAAAGAAAATATATATGGAGTTCAGTTTCATCCAGAGGTAACTCATACAGAAAATGGTAAATTAATATTTAAAAATTTTTTATTCTTAATTTGTAGTATAAAAAAAAGATGGAGTATTTCTTCTCAAAAAACAAGACTAATAAAAGATATAAGAAGAATTGTAGGCAAAGATAAGGTAATTTGTGCACTATCTGGCGGGGTAGATAGCAGCGTTGTAGCTTTACTTATTAATAAAGCAATTAAAAAAAACCTCATTTGTATAATGGTTGATACAGGTCTTATGAGAAAAAATGAATTTAAATTCACATTTAAAATTTTCAAAGAGAAATATAAACTTAACGTTAAACTTATAAATGCTTCCAAACTTTTTATAAATAAGTTAAAGAAAATTTCTAATCCAGAAAAGAAAAGAAAAATAATAGGAAATCTATTTATAAAATTATTTGAAAAAGAGGCAAAAAAAATTAAAAATGTTAAATTTCTTGCTCAAGGCACTCTATATCCAGATATTATTGAAAGTAGATCTTTTTCTGGAAGTAAAACTTCTAAGATTAAATCTCATCATAACGTTGGTGGATTACCAAAAAAAATGAATTTTAAATTAATTGAGCCATTAAAAGAATTATTTAAAGACGAAGTTAGAATCTTGGGTAAATCTCTAGGACTTAATAAAAATATAATTCAAAGACATCCATTTCCAGGACCTGGCCTTGGTATCAGAATTGTTGGAGAAATATCTAAGGATAAAATTAAGATTTTACAGGATGCTGATTATATTTTTATTGAAGAATTAAAAAGATGTAAATTATATAACAAGATATGGCAAGCTTATGCAGCCCTTTTACCTACAAAAACGGTTGGTGTAATGGGAGATTCTAGAACCTACGAATATACTTGTTTATTAAGAGCTGTTGTCTCAGAAGATGGTATGACAGCAGATTATTTTAATTTTTCAAAAGACTTTTTGAATAGAATTTCTAATAAAATTATTAATAATGTTAGAGGTATAAATAGGGTGGTATATGATATAACATCAAAACCCCCAAGCACTATAGAACTGGAATAAAAATTATTATAATTATGTCTGAAAAAATAAACAAAATTTTAAAAAAAAAAAATAATTCAAAAATTGTAACGCTAACCGCATATTCAAAAAATATAGCAAAAATATTGGATAAATATTGTGATATTATTTTAGTAGGCGACTCGATGGCTAACGTTTTATACGGTCAAGAAAACACTCATAAAATTTCTATTCAGAATATAATTGAACATTCATTAAGTGTTAAGAAAGGAGTAAAAAAATCATTATTGGTTGTAGACATGCCTAAAGGGTCATATTCAAATGATAAATTAGCAAAAAAAAATGCAAAAATGTTAAAAAAAATAACTGGATGTGATGCAGTAAAATTAGAAAGTAATAAAAAAAATTTTCAAATTGTAGAGGCTTTAGTTAAATCTAACATACCTGTTATGGGGCATATTGGTTATACCCCTCAATTTAAGAAAAAATTTAAGGTTGAAGGTGATAGCCAAAAAAAAGCAAATCAATTAATTAATGAAGCCTTATTAATAGAAAAAGCTGGCGCTTTTTCAATAGTTCTTGAGTGTATAGCTCCGAAAACTTCTAAGACAATTACTAATATACTTAAAATACCAACTATAGGAATTGGCTCATCAGTTCATTGTGATGGTCAAGTTCTTGTAACTGATGATATGCTTGGAATTAGTGGTTTTTATCCAAAATTTGTAAAAAAATATGTAAACCTTAATAGTATAATTGAAAAAGCTGTAAAAAAATATACTAAAGATGTTAAATTAAAAAAATTTCCCTCAACAAAAAACTTTTTAAATGGATACAAATACAGATAATTCACCGCCAAAAAATGGATTTATAAATTTTATAGAAAAAAATAAAAAAAAATTATTAATATTGATTTCAATTTTAATTTTAATGATTTTTTTATTTATTTTTTTTCAAGTAAATGAAAATAAAAAGAATATATTATTTTCAGAAAAATATATGAATGCACAAATTCTTTTATCAAAAAATAGAAAAATCGAAGCAAAAAATCTATTTATTGAATTAATAAAAAGTAAAAATAAATTTTACTCGATTTCAGCTCTAAATATGATTGTTGAAAATAATTTAGAGAATGATGAAATGAAAATTTTAAATTACTTTGAACTTGTTAAGAAAACAGCTAAAGAAAGAGATCAAATAGATCTAATAAATTTTAAAAAAGCTTTATATTTAATTCAAATCTCTAAAATTGATGATGGCAAAAAAATACTTAAAAATTTATCTGAAAAAGGATCAAATTTAAGAATTATGGCTGATGAAATTCTTGCAGAATAAAATTTCAATGAAATCGATTTTAATTTTTTTTATTTTATTAGCTTTTACCAACTGCTCATTTGATAATAAATCTGGAATTTGGAGTTCAGGAGGACTTTCAAAAAAAGAAAATGATTATCTAAAAGATTTCAAAAAATTATCATACGGTGAAAATACATTTGATAAAATTATTCCTAAAAAAAAAGATTATAATATTTTATTAACTAATCAAGAAAACACTATTTATTGGAAAGATATTTATTTTAACGAAACAAATAATTCAATCAATTTTAAATACACCGGACTTGAACAATTAGTTTTTAAAAGTAGAAAATTATCTAAAAATAAAATTAATAATAACCTTCTTTTTGACTCTGGAAATGTAATTACCAGTGACAATAAAGGAAATTTAATTATTTTTTCTATTAATACAAACCAGATTATTAACCAATTCAATTTTTATAAAAAAAAATTTAAGAAAATTGACAAGTTTTTAAATATAATCATTGAAAATGGCATTATCTACATATCTGATAATATCGGATACATTTATGCATTTAATTATTTAGAGAATAAAATTTTGTGGGCTAAAAACTATAAGATCCCTTTTAAATCAAATTTAAAGATTTATGGAAAAAAATTAATTACCTCAAATCAAAATAATGACTTATATATCTTTGATAAAGACTCAGGCGAAATAATTAAATTAATACCTACAGAGGAAACAAAGATAAAAAATGATTTTAAAAATAATTTATCAATTAAAAATGGATATTGTTTTTTTCTAAACACTTACGGTTCACTTTATGCAATAAATTTGAATTCTCAAAAAATCGATTGGTATTTAAATTTAAATCAATCTTTAGACTTAAATCCTAACAACCTTTTTATGAGTAATCAAATTGTAAATTTCAAAAAAATTATTTCAGTTTCTTCTAATGAGTTTTTTTATATATTAGACTCTACTAATGGAAACGTTTTATATAAAAAAAACTTCTCTTCTCTTATAAGACCAATAATTATAAATAATAATTTATTTACTATTACTAAAAATAATTTGTTAATTTCAATTAATATTGAAAGTGGAGAAATAATTTACTCTTATGATATAAATTCTAAAATTTCCGACTTTTTAAATATTCGAAAAAAGAGCGCCAAGTTTAAATATATGATGATAGCAAATGATACTATTCTGATTTTTTTGGAAAACTCTTATATGTTAAAATTAAATATTAACGGCGAGGTAGTAGCTGTTAAAAAAATGCCTTCAAAATTAAAATCACCCCCAATATTCATTGAAAGTAAATTAATATATCTTAACTCGAAAAATAAAATCTCAGTTTTTAATTAATTATTTGATTTAGTGCTTAGTAAAGAAAGCTGCTTCACTTTGTAATTTTCTAAATTATCAGCAGGTTTTATCGGGTAATCACCGGTGAAATAATGATCGCTAAATTGGGGATATAATTCATTTCTTTTACTTCCTATTAAAGCTTTATATAAACCATTAAGACTTAAAAATTTCAAACTTTTTGCTTTGATATAATTGCACATTTCATTAATATTTTTTTTGTGAGCTAGTAATTCTTTTTTTGTTGGCATATCTACCCCATAATAATCTGGAAATTTTATTTCAGGACATGCTATTCTCACGTGCACCTCCTTTGCACCTCCTTCATACAGCATCTTAATAATTTTATGACAAGTTGTTCCTCTAACCAAAGAGTCATCTATTAATATAATTGATTTATTTTTAACTAAAGTTTTAGTAGAACTTAATTTTAATTTTACTCCTAAGCTTCTGATTTGTTGAGAAGGTTCTATAAAAGTTCTTCCAACATAGTGATTTCTAATTAATCCCAATTCAAATTTTTTTTTGGACTCCTCAGCATAGCCCAATGCTGCGGGGACCCCTGAGTCTGGAACAGGTACCACAAAATCAGCTTCCAAGTCTGTTTCTTTGGCTAATTCTGAACCCATTTTTTTTCTATATTCATATGCACATTTTCCATTAATTAAACTGTCAGGTCTTGCAAAATAGATATACTCAAAAACACAAGGCCTTGGTTTTTGTTTTGGGAATGGTTTCAAACTCTTTATATTTCCGTCTTCTATTACTACAATCTCGCCATTCTCAACCTCTCTTATAAAAGTTGCACCAACTATGTCGAGCGCACAAGTTTCAGATGCCAAAATGAAAGAGTTATTTAATTTTCCGATTACTAATGGTCTTATCCCAAATGGATCTCTTACTCCTACTAATTTTTTATTAGTCATTAAAATCAAAGAGTAACCACCCTGAATTTGAAATAACGAGTCTATTAGCTTATCAATAAATTTCTCCCTCTTTGATTTTGCGATTAATTGGACAATGGTCTCCGTATCAGTCGTAGTTCTAAAAATTGCCCCGTTTTGTACTAGATTATCTCTAAGTAACAAAGCATTAGTCAAATTTCCATTATGAGCTATGCTTAAACCACCCATATGTAAATCTGCAAAAAAAGGTTGAATATTTCTTAACGAAGTCTCTCCCGTTGTAGAATATCTATTGTGCCCAACTGCAAATGTCCCGGGAAGTTTTTTTAAAGTTTCTACATCAGTGAAATGATCTCCTACCAAACCTTGTCTTTTTTCTGAGTGATAATTTGTGCCATCAAAAGAAACTATACCACAACCTTCCTGACCTCTATGTTGAAGAGCATGAAGTCCTAATGCTACTAGAGCCGCTGCATCATTATGATTTGATACACCAAATATTCCACATTCTTCTCTTAATTTATCTTTATTAAATTTTTTCAATTTTTTCTTTTGTATCTAGAAAATCTTCACTAGATGGAAACTCCTCTATTAATATTTCGCTACCATTTTTTACTAAATTAAATGTGAATGCGCTTTCCACAGATATACCCCAATTTTGATAAGGATAAAACCAGTTTAAAATTGTGAATAAGCATACTGAGACTACATAACCTTTGAAAAATCCAAACAAAAAGCCAAAACTTTTATCTATTGATCCTAAACCCGTCCAAGTGAAAGCCCTTCCCAAAGCTTTACCGACTACAATCGTCAAAAAAAGTGTTAAAATAAAAATCATTACTCCAAGTCCAATATTATTTATAAACTGCGATTGTATATATTCACCCACTATTGGCTGAAGTTTTGGTACCAATAATATTGTTATGACTGTTGATAAAACCCATTTCATAAAAGATATAATACTTAAAGAAAATCCTTTAATTCCACATTGAATAACAGAATAAATAAGTATTAAAATAATAATTACATCAAAAAAATTAATCTTTCTAAAAAAGTTTAAAATTTCTTCCATCAAGTTATTTGTTTATTTCTTCACCAAAAGGCTTAAATTTAAGAATTAAATTTGGTAATATGGTTAAAACTGAAATCATTGCTAATAGCATTGCTACGCCAGTAAAAAAACCAAAATATATAGTTGGTATAAAATTTGATAAAACCAATATAGAAAAACCAAAAACAATTGTAATTGAAGTATTTAAAATAGCTATTCCAACAGTATTATGACACTTATCTAAAGTTTTTGAGTAATCATTTATCGTTTTAAACTCCTCTTTAAATCTATAAATGTAATGAATACTATTATCTACTGCTATACCAATAGTAATAGCAGCAATAGTGATTGTCATCATATCTAGAGGAATTCCCATAAGTCCAATTATTCCTAGTATAAAAAAAGCAGCTAAAAAATTTGGCATCACTCCTATTAGAGATAAAGTAATATTTCTAAATAAAATAAAAAACATTATTAAAATTCCCATCATTACTAATCCTAGAGTTAGAATTTGAGATTTAAACAAACTTTGTAATAAATTATTAAATAAAATTAACACTCCAGCAAGTCTATATTCACTTTTTTCAAATCCTAATTTAGTGTTTATTTCTGTATTGATCTTTCGAATTAAGTCATTTCTTCTAAGATTTTCTAAAGAATCTTTTACTCGCACTGATACTCTAGCCTCATCTTTTTCTACAGATATGTAAGGCGAAACAATTTCTTTTTTTAATTCCTCAGGTATTTTGCTATACAGAACGGCGATTTCTAAGCTTTGTAACTCCTTTTCATTTAAATCTTCTGCAACTCTTAATATTGAACCGAAGGAAAGCACTTTACCAATTTCTGGCAATGAATCTAAATAATCATGTACTTTTAAAATTTTGTCCATTTTATCCCTTGTGAACCAGTATTTAGCTTTATTTTCATCATTTTTGGTATCTTCATCCCACTCTGAAAATTCATCATCGTCCGAGTTTTCTATATTATTGACTGGAAATTTTATAATTACGTTAAGTGGCGTGGTGCCACCCAGCTCGTCGTCTATCTTTTTCATACCTTTGTATATTTCAGTTTCCTTATTAAAATAATTTATAAAACTATTTTCTACTTCTAATTTTGAAATACCAATCAAACTCAATATAAAAACTACTAACGTAGTTAAATAAATAAAAAAACGTCCTCTCTTTGCAATCGAACCTAAAATAGAAGTAATAAAAGATTTTTTGTTTTCTTTTACATTTATTTCTTCTTCAGATGAAAATAAGTTTAATAATGTAGGCAATAATAGAAAAGTTACTATAATGGAAACAATCAGACCCAAGGTCATCATCCATCCAAAATCAATAATTGGTTTTATTCCACTAAATATTAATGAGAGAAAAGCACAAATTGTTGTGAGAACAGTATAAAATATTGGTAAAATCATTTTTTTACTTGATATAAGCACAGCTTCTTTTTTAGTTATATTTTGTACCTCCTTTTTTAATTGGAGGAATCTTACAGTCACGTGAATATTCATAGCCATGTTAAGAATAAGCATAAGCGCTATAAAATTGGATGAAATAACAGTTACTTTCCACCCAAAAAAACCAAGCATTCCTATCATGATAATCACAGATGTCCCGCAACCCATTAACGGCATTAAAACCCATTTTATATTTCTAAATATGAACCAAAGTGTAATTACAATGAAAAAAAAAACTCCTGTACCAAAAACTATGATATCGCTTTTGATATAACTCATCATATCGTCAGCTATCATTGGTATTCCACCTAAATGGATTTTTGCGTTTTCCCCATATCTATTTATTACATCTCTAATTTCTGTAATATTTTGGTGATTTCTTAAATTATATAAATTTTTATAGTCTTCGTACTCTTTAGTAAAAATTTTATAATTAATTTTTTCTTCCTTAGTTAATCCAACAGTTTTTAATCTTTCAAAATACTGATCTTTAATTTTTATATATTCATTTAACCTTTTATCTCTTTTTAGGTAAACAACTATACCAGAAGTTTTTCCATCTGAACTGATTACATAATCTTTATAGATTGGACTATTAAGGATTTCTTCAAAACCTCTTTTTTTGTCAATTTCTGGATATGCTAAGGTTTTATAATTCTTTAATCTCTCCATTAAATTTTCATCTGTACTTTTTAAAAGAGGTAGGTCAATTATTGTTATAACACTATCAACCCAAGATAATTTTTCTATTTTAGATTTAAGTAATTGTAAGTTTAAAATAGTCTCATTTTGAGTAAAATCCGATATTGGAGTATAAGTCATTACTAAGAAATCTTTCGAACCATATCGTTCATTGATTTCTCTAAGATATTTTAGATCTTTGTCTCCCTCTAATAAAAGTGCGTCTGACGATGCATCTAAATTAAAATTTTTTGCGTGATAAATTGAAACAATTATTGCAGTAGCAATAAAAAATAGTGTTATCTTTGGGAAATCTATTACTATTTTTTTATAAATATCAGACCACATTGAGATAATTTAGATATATCCTAAATTATTAATAACAAAAGAAAAAACTAAATTTAATTTTTACTCAAATCTTTGAATTTTGTATAAATTCCCTCAAATTCAACTTTAATCGTGCCAGTTGGACCGTGCCTTTGTTTCCCCAATATTATATCAGCAAGACCGTTAACATCATTCATTTTAGACTGCCATTCAGCATGTTCAATAGACCCTAATTTAGGTTGTTTTCGCTCCAAATAATAAGCTTCACGATAAACAAACATTACCACGTCAGCATCTTGTTCAATTGAGCCAGACTCTCTAAGATCTGCTAATTGTGGTTGTTTGTCATCTCTTTGTTCTACAGCTCTAGATAATTGAGAAAGCGCAAGCACAGGCACCGAAAGCTCTTTAGCAAGTGCTTTTAACCCTTGAGTTATTTCAGAAATTTCTTGAACTCTCCCTTCATTTTTTTTAAAAGATCCTGGTCGCATAAGCTGAATGTAATCGACAACCACCAAGCTTAATCCAAACAATCTTTTGATTCTACGTGCCCTATTGCTTAAAGTAGCAATAGTTATTGCTGGCGTTTCGTCAATATACAGTGGAAGTTCATAAATATTTCTTGAAGTTTCTATATATCTATTAATTTCTTCTTCTGTTACTTTTCCTCTTCTAATATCATCTGATTTTATTTTTGCTTGCTCAGATAAAATTCTAGTAGATAGCTGTTCTGAAGACATCTCCAATGAAAAAAAAGCAACTGAAGATTTTTCCTGTCTCTTTAAAATATTTTGAGAGGCATTGTAAGCAATATTTGTAGCTAAAGCTGTTTTACCCATTGAAGGTCTGCCAGCTAAAATAATTAAATCAGATTTGTGTAACCCCCCTAGTTTCTCGTCTAGGTCTTTAAGACCAGTAGGTACTCCCACAATCCCTCGATCGTTTTGCATTGCCATTGTTGCCATCTCTATAGTTTGATCTAAAGCTTGATTAAATTTAAGAAAGGATTGTGAAAAAGTTCCTCTCTCAGCTAATTCAAAAAGAGATTTTTCTGTATTTTCAATAATTACTTCAGCATTTTCTTCTTTATCACTTGCATTTAAAGTGTCAGAAGATAATTTATCAGATATCATCACAAGTTCTCTTCTCAAAAACATCTCATGAATAATTTTAGCGTAGTCAATAGCTTGTTTTACTGAACTAGAAAATCTCGTAAGTTTGACCAAGTACTCTGTACCACCAACCTCACTAAGCATATTATCTTTTTCGAAAAAGTTTTTTAGAGTTATTGGATTTGCAATCATCCCTTTGTTATTCAAACTTTCAATTACCTCATAAATTTTTATGTGAGCTGGGTCATAAAATATTGTAGGTTTTATAATTGAAGATATTTCATCAATAATGTCATTGTTGACTAAAATTGAACCTAGAAGAGCCTGTTCAGCCTCAATGTTAGAAGGTTGTTTATCATTTTGTAAGTTTTGAAGACTTTTAATTTCTTTCACTAAATTATTCTACGTGAAAGAATAATCAGATAAAGAAAAAAGTTACGCACTTTTTTTTTAACTCTGTGGAAAAGTTATTTAGATTGAATTTTTTCGATTTTGATTGAAATAAGCGCATTCACCTCAGAATGGAAATTTAGATCTACTTTGTATATTCCAATTTTATTTAATTCCTCTTTTAAAACTATTTGTGATGGACTCACATCTGCGTTTACTTTTTCTTTTATGATGTTCGAAATTTCTTTAGGCTTTATTGAACCATAAAGATCACCGTTTTCTTTACTTTCTTTAAAAAATGTAAAAGATTTTTTATTAACTAGTTTAGCTATATCTATGAATTTATTTTTAATTTCGACGTTTTTTTTGTTTAATTCATCTTTCTTTTT
>MDSZ01022980.1_pt1 | contig 10031 bp, 11 predicted proteins | sample 811201 | NCBI WGS metagenome assembly MDSZ01 (sample SAMN05326647, study PRJNA326480) | marine metagenome | isolation source: seawater | place: Indian Ocean: North | collected 2010 | reverse complement strand
GGACGCCCCGCACGGGTTCGGCCCCCGCGCCGGATTCCCGCCGTTCGGTCGCGGCCGCGGCTTCCGCCCGTTCGCGGGCGGCAACCGCCACCGCGGGTTCGGCCCCGGCGCACACCGCCGGTTCGGCGAGGACCTGGGCCGCGGCGAGTGCGCCGCCCATGCGGGGCACCATGGCCACGGCGAGCGCGGCGACCGTCGTCCCGACGCGCAAGGCGCGCGGGACGCGGCATCCGACCGTGACTGACCCGCGACGGGGTCGGACGTTGCGCCGCATGTCGGTGACGCGTCCGACCCCCTCGCACGGCCATTACCGTGGATGACATGACCGCTGTGCCCGACCCCCAGCCCACGACCCCGCTCGAACCGGCCGACCAGCGCCGTGCCGTCGCGGAGTCGCTCGGCGCCGACGACTTCAAGGCACTGTTCCGCGGGCACCCCGGTGGGGTCGCCGTGATCACCGCCGATGCGGGCGACGGACCCGTCGCGCTGACAGCGACGTCGGTCGCCTCGGTGAGCGCCGACCCGCCCCTGCTGATCTTCTCGGTCTCGGCCACGTCATCGGCGACGCCGACCATCATGGCCGCCGACACCGTCGTGGTGCACTTCCTCGACGTGCACGACCTCGACCTCGCACGCCTCGGCGCCACCAGCGGTGTCGACCGCTTCGCGGACACCGACGCCTGGTCGAAGCTCACCACGGGCGAAGCCGTCTACCACGGAGTGCGGGCGTGGGTGCGGTGCCGCATCATCAACCGGATGGATGCCGGCGGCTCCACCGTGATCGCCGCGCACGCTCTGCAAGCGAGCATCAACCGCGATGTCGCCGCGGGCGACCCCGGCGACGCGCTGGTGTACCACAACCGCACGTGGCACCGACTCGATGAGGCATCCCGCATCGACGGCCCCGTGCGCTGATCAGGCCCCGGGCGACCCGGCGTCGGTGATGCTGACGTCGGTGCGGTGGAAGTTCTGGAACGACCGCGACGCGGTCGGGCCGCGCTGCCCCTGGTAGCGGTTGCCGTACGCGCCGGAGCCGTAGGGGTTCTCGGCCGGCGACGACAGGCGGAAGAAGCACAGCTGGCCGATCTTCATGCCCGGCCACAGCTTGATGGGCAGCGTCGCGACGTTCGAGAGCTCGAGGGTCACGTGCCCGGTGAAGCCGGGGTCGATGAAGCCGGCGGTCGAATGGGTGAGCAGGCCCAGGCGTCCGAGCGACGACTTGCCCTCGAGACGGGCCGCGATGTCGTCGGGAAGCGTGACGCGCTCGAACGTCGACCCCAGCGCGAACTCGCCCGGGTGCAGGATGAACGGCTCATCGGGGGCGACCTCGATGAGACGGGTCAGCTCGGGCTGATCGACGGCCGGATCGATGAACGGGTACTTGTGGTTGTCGAACAGCCGGAAGTAGCGGTCGAGGCGCACGTCGACGCTCGACGGCTGCACCATCGAGGCATCCGAGGGCTCCAGGCCGATGCGGGCGAAGTCGAGTTCAGACCGGATGTCGCGATCGGAGAGCAGCACGCGATCAGCGTAGCCGCCGGGCGCGGTTGCTATGCTGGCGAGGCGCCGTCAGGCGTCATCCCGGCGGTCATGCCGCCTCGGGGCTGTAGTTCAATGGCAGAACTTCTGCTTCCCAAGCAGACAGCGCGGGTTCGATTCCCGTCAGCCCCTCCACCGGCCTCGCCGCTCCGCATCAGCGGTGCCGCGGGGCCTTTCCCGTGCCCTCACCCGTGCGCGAGCAGCTGCAGTCCGGCGGTCAGCACACCGAGCAGGGCCTCCGCGCCCAGGGCGACGAGCCGCTGCCACCAGGCGAGGCGCAGCCTGCGGATCGCGAGGTACCCGATCACGACCAGGGCGAGCAGCAGAGCGGCGGCGGCCGCGACCAGCGCGGTGAACGTGGGCCATGCCCCGAGCGCGGCCACGAGCAGAAGCACCGCCGGAAGCGCCACCGCGCCGAGGGCACCGAAGCTGGTGGCCGCGGCGCTGCGCAGCTCGCGCGCACTCATCAGCCGCTCGTGAACGACGAGGTGGGAGATGACGTCGGCGGTGAACACGGCGAAGATCGTGCCGAGCACGGTGACGAGCAGTGTCACGAGCGCGTTCAGTGCGTCGTGTTCGCCGTGGCTCGCGAGCGTGACGACGACGGCGAGCGCCGCGAAGGTGACGTAGATGCGCTCCTTGAGGGCGCGGGCGCGTTCGTCACGGGATGCGTCGTGGTCGCTCATGCGCCGACGATATCGCCGCCGCGGCGAACGACCTACCGGCCCTCCCCGGCACCGCGCAAGGGCGGCTCGTGCACAGGCTGCGCAGGCATGATCGAGGAATGACCTTCCCGGTGCGTCACATCTCCCAGACCATCGATCGCGACCCGGCGATCGTCGCCGAGTTCGCGGGCACCTACGAGAATCTGCCGCGGTGGGCGGCGGGCCTCAGCAGCGGGGTGCGTCAGCACGGCGGCCGGTGGCGCACCGACTCGCCCATGGGCGAGGTCGAGGTGGTCTTCACCGCCCCTGTCGAGCTCGGCATCCTCGATCACGACGTCGTCTTCCCCGATGGCACGATCGTGCAGAACTCGCTGCGGGTGCTGCGCAACGCCGACGGCGCCGAGGTCGTCTTCACCCTGTTCCAGTACCCGGGCGTGAGCGACGAGGCGTTCGAGGCCGACGCGACGGCCGTGGCCGCCGACCTCGCTCGCCTTCGCGAGCTGCTCGAGGGCGACGTCTGACGCGGCCGCGGAGGCCGCGGCATCCACTCTCTCCCGCGCCGGGAGACGACGCATCCCCCGACGCCGAGGCGGCCGGGGGATGCGACGTTCGGGGTCAGCGCTCGATGTGGTCGAGGTGCAGCATGCGCGACAGGTTCTTGTCGAGCTCGTCGTCCTGGAAGATCTTCTTCCAGTCGTCCTTGATGATCGACTCGCGGCCGTAGTCCATCGCGATCAGGCACGCGTCACTGAACGGGTTGTCACCGCGCAGGCCGTTGGCGAGGGCCACCTGGGTGTGGCCGTACAGGATGCTGCGGGCCGCCGCCTCCGGCACACCCATGGTGTGCACGGCCTCGTGCAGCGACTCGTTCAGCAGCGCCCCGATCATGCAGGCGATCGTCTCGACGAGGGTCGGCTCGAGCTGGGCGAGCTGCTTGATCGTCACGTAGTGCACGTCGATGACGGGCGCGTAGATGGCGCGCACGGTCGCGTCGAGGATCGCCTTCTTGGCCGGGTCGTCCGACTCGATCGCGGCGATGGCGTCCTGCGGGGCGGCGATGCCGCCGAACGTGTCGGCCCACTCCTCGGGGGTCTGACGCTGCAGGAAGATCGACGGGTGGCAGGGGTGGGCGACCGCGCGGATGACCTCGGCGCGGTCGGTCAGCAGGCCCGCGTAGGCGGCGGCCGGGTCGAGGGTGAGGGCGATCGAGCCCTCCTTCATCAGCGGCACGAGCTGCGCGGTCACCGACTGCAGGGCAAGATCGGGCACGGCGTACACGACGATGTCGGCGTCGGCGACGGCCTCGGCCGCGTCGGTGAGGGTGCGGCCCGCGTCGAGCGTGCGCTGCTGACCGGCGGGCGAGTTCTCGACGTACCAGACGGTGTGGTCGGTCTTCACGAGGTTGTTGGACACGCGCATGCCCATCTTCCCGCCGGCCCCGATGACCGCGATCTTGTACGTGTCGGTCGCAGTGGTGCTCATAGTGTGCTCCTCAGATAGTCGAGTGTGGTGCGGGTCCAGTCCCGCTCGGTGCGGGTCGTCGACTCCTCGTCGCCCTGCCAGGGCAGCCAGTGTTCGACGATCTCGTTGATGCCGCGCTCCCGCGGACGTACCGCGCGCAGCAGGTCGGGGTAGTCGTGCAGGCCCTCGCCCATGCGCGCGCCCGAGTAGGTGAAGCCCACCCAGCCGTCCTGGCGCGCGAACGCGAAGTCCTTCACGTGCACGTTCACGACGTGCGGGGCGGCGACCGCGATGCAGTCGCCGGGGGTCTCGAGGCGGGCGACGACGTTCGCCGGGTCGAGGCAGACGCCGATCACGGGGCTCTCGGCGCCCTCGACGACGGCGACGAGGTCGCGGGTCGCGACCTGCTCGTACGTCTCGAGCGCGAGCGTGACTCCGGCGGACTCGTACTCGGGAAGGGTCTCCCCGAGCCACGCGATCGCCTGGGCGGTCGAGTCGGGCCGTGTCGTCGGCGAGTAGAGCATGCTGCGCACGAGCGTCGCGCCGAACAGGTCGGCGAGGTGCAGGTAGCGTCGCAGCCTCGCGGCGTCGACGCCCTTGGTGCCGAGCTCGATGGTGAGTCCGAGGTCGCGAGCGGATGCCGCGGCATCCGCGACGCGCGCGTCGTCCCAGGTGTCCAGCGGCGCGTAGTCGCAGATCTGGAACAGGTCGACGCCCGACTCCTTGGTGGCGACGAACGCCTCCTCGAGGGTCATCGGGCGGCTCACCCGGTCGGAGAGCTGCCAGAAGAACGCATAGGTGCTGAGGCCGAACATCACGCACCCCGTCGGGCGGTAGCGAGAGCGGATGCCTCGTCGAGCACGGCCTCGAACGCGGCCGGGTCGTGCGCGAAACGGCCGAGGAACAGTCCGTCGACGCCGTCGCCGAGCCGGGCGAGGAGGCCGGGGCCGGCAGACCCGCCGTAGATCACCCGCGACCCGGCGCGGCCGGGGAGCGACGCGAGCGCCTCGCGCAGCGCGGCGATCACCGTCACGATGTGCGCATCCGGGGCGGGCGCGGGGGCGCCGATCGCCCACACCGGCTCATACGCGGCGATCACCGGTCCGTCGGGGGCGTCGGCGAGGTCGGTGTGCAGCTGGGCGACAGTGGCGCGGGCGGCGGAGGCGGCATCCGTCTCGATCGTCTCCCCGATGCACAGCACCGGGGTCACGCCGTGGGCGAGCGCGGCGGCGGCCTTCGCGGCCACCACGTCGTCGGTCTCCCCGAACAGCCGACGGCGTTCGGCGTGGCCGATCTCGGCGAGCGAGACGCCTGAGTCGGCCAGCTCGGCCGCGGTGATCTCCCCCGTGTACGCGCCGACGCCGTAGGCGGATACATCCTGCGCGCCGATCGCGACGGGAGTGCCCGCGAGCGCAGCCCGCGCGTCGGCGATCTGCAGGTAGGTGGGGATGACGAACACGTCGACCGCGCCGGCCTGCACGGCGTCGTGACGCGCCACGCGCGCCGCGACGTCGGCGAACCAGTCGCGCGCCTGCTGCCTGCCGAAGTAGGCCTTCAGGCTCACCCCCACCGTGACCGTGCTCATCAGCAGGAGCCGGTGGTCTCGTACTGTCCGATGACGGCGACCTTCTCGGCCGACGCGCTGGTCTCGTCGAAGCGGTACGTGAGCCACTCCTTGACGAGACGGCGGGCGAGCTCGATGCCGACGACGCGCTGGCCCATCGTGAGCACCTGCGCGTTGTTCGAGAGCACCCCGCGCTCGACCGAGAACGAGTCGTGCGCGGTCACGGCACGGATGCCGGCGACCTTGTTCGCCGCGATCGCCACACCGAGACCGGTGCCGCAGATGAGCAGCGCACGGTCGGCCTCGCCGCGGGCGACGAGCTCCGCGGCCTGCACGGCGACCTTCGGGTAAGCGGTGTGCCCGTCTGCGTCCACGCCCACATCGACCACCGACGCGACGCCGTCGTTGTTCTCGAGATCGCGCTTGAGGATCTCCTTGTAGTCGAATCCGGCGTCGTCGGATCCGACGACGATGCGCAGCGGCTCAGGCATGGGCTTTCCTTTCGATGCGGTCGGCCAGGAGTGCGCCGACGGAGGTCGCGATGAGCGCGAGCGAGATCGCGCCCGGGTCGGGGGTGCCGACGCTGTTCATGCCGTGCGTGCGGGCACGGCCCATGCGCGGCAGCAGGTCGGCGGTCGCCTCGGCGGCGGTGGTGGCGGATGCCGCGGCCACCTGCCAGGCGTCGAGGAAGTCGTCTCCGGCGGCGATGCGCGCCGTGAGGGTCTCGGTCAGCGGCAGTAGCGCGTCGACGAGCGTCTTGTCGCCGATCTCGGCCTTGCCGTAGTCGGTCACGCCCTTCGCGCCGGCGGCGACGCCCGCGGCGACCGCGGCCGCCTCCGGACGTCCGGTGTCGCCGAGCGACGCGGCGATCGCGGTGAGGATGACGCCCCAGAGCGCGCCCGAGGTGCCGCCGGCCTTGTCCGACCAGCCGTCGGCGGCCTGCGCGAGCACCGTTCCGGCGCCGGCGCCCGCCTGGGCTGCCGCACGACCCGCGGCGAGGGCGGCGTGGGAGCCGCGCTGCATGCCGATGCCGTGGTCGCCGTCTCCGGCGATCGCGTCGATGCGGCCGAGCTCGTCGACGTTCTCGTCGATCGTGGCGACGATCGTCTCGAGCACCGCGACGACGGTCTCGGCGAGGGCCACGGACTCGGCGTCGCCGCGGGTCAGCACGACCTCCGCGACAGGCGCCTCGTCCGGGGCATCCGACAGCTCGACCGCGCCGACCGAGCCGCGTCGGTAGGCGGGCGTGTCGACCGGCGTCTCCCACAGGTCGGCGAGCTCGTCGTCGAGCCAATACAGCGTGAGCGAGAGCCCCGCCATGTCGAAGCTCGTGCAGTATTCGCCCACGTGGGCGTCGATGACGGTGAGTCCGGCCGCCTCGAGCAGCGCCGAGATGCGCCCGTAGACCACGAACATCTCCTCGTACTTCACCGAGCCGAGGCCGTTGAGAATGGGGATGACGCGCCCGTCGGCGCCGTCCGGCACCTCGGCGAGCAGGCGCTCGACGAGGAGGGCTGCGAGCTCGTCGGCCGACGGGATGTCGACCACGTCGATGCCCGGCTCGCCGTGGATGCCGAGGCCGACCGCCATCTTCCCCGCGGGGACGGTGAACAGCGGCTCGGGGGCACCCGGCAGCGTGCAGCCGGTGAAGGCGACGCCGAACGAGCGGGTGCGGTCGTTAGCGAGCCGCGCCACACGGGCGACCTCGGCGAGCGGGTAGCCCGCCGCCGAGGCCGCACCGGCGGCACGGAACACCGTGAGGTCTCCGGCGATGCCGCGGCGCTTGTGGCGCTCGGCGAGCGGGGCGCTCGCGACATCGTCGGTGACGGTGACGGTCTCGCAGGCGATGCCTTCGGCACGCAGCCGCTCCTGGGCGGCGTCGAAGTTGAGCACATCGCCGGCGTAGTTGCCGTATGAGAGGAACACCCCGCCGCCGTTGTCGGCGGCTCGGGCGACCGAGAGCACCTGCTGCGTCGAAGGTGACGCGAACAGGTTGCCCATGGCCGCACCGTGCGCGAGTCCGGGTCCGACGAGACCTCCGAAGGCGGGGTAGTGGCCCGAGCCGCCGCCCACGACGAGAGCGACCTGGCCCTCGGGGGAGACGGCGCGGCGCACGACGCCACCGGAGATCTTCCGCACGTAGCGGGGATGGGCGGCCACGAAGCCGTCGACCATCTCGTCGGCGAACTCGGCAGGGGTGTTCCAGAGGCGGGTCATCGCGCGTTCTCCTCCACGGCGTCGGTCTGCGGCGCGACGGCTGCCGTGGCGCGCAGCTTCGCGTCACGACGGGCGAGCGAGACGACGAGCACGGCCGAGAGCAGCATGAAGACGCCGACGAGGATCATCGGGACCTGGTAGCCGCCCGTCCAGTCGTGCACCGCACCGGTGATGTACGGCGCGCTGAAGCCCGCGATGTTGCCGATCGTGTTGATGAGCGCGACACCGGCGGCGGCTGCGGCCCCCGTGAGGAAGCGCGTCGGCAGCGTCCAGAAGTTCGGCAGCGCGGCGAAGATCGACATGGCCGTGAGGGCGATGACGGCGATCGTCGCAGCGGGCGAGCCGGCGTAGAGCGCGAGCGGGATGGTGACGGCGCCGATGACCGCGGGGATCGCGATGTGCCACGTCTTCACGCCGCGCTTCGAGGCGTCGCGCGACCAGAAGTACATCGCGATGGCGGCCGGCACGTACGGGATCGCCGTGATGAGCCCGGTCTGGAAGACGTCGAACTTCGTGCCCGCGGCATCCTGGAAGCCCTTGATGATCGTCGGCAGGAAGAACGCCAGCGCGTACAGGCCGTAGATGAAGCCGAAGTAGACGAGCGAGAGCACCCACACGCGACCCGACTTGAAGGCGAACTTCACCGAGGTGTGCTTGGCGGCGGCGCCGGTCTCGACCTTCTCCGCGTCAAGGGCCGTCGTCAGCCACGACTGCTCGTCGCGGGTCAGCCACTTCGCGTCGGTGGGCTTGTCCTTCAGGTAGAACCAGGCGATGACACCGACGACGATCGCGGGGATCGCGACGCCGAAGTACATGAAGCGCCAGCCCTCGAGGCCGAAGAAGACCCCGTGCTGCTGGATGAGCGCACCGGCGAGCGGCGCACCGATGACGGTGGTCAGCGGCTGGGCGAGGTAGAAGAGCATCAGGATGCGGCTGCGGTAGGCGGCCGGAACCCACATGCTCAGGAAGAGGATCGCTCCGGGGAAGAAGCCCGCCTCGGCGACACCGAGGAGGAAGCGCAGCGCGACGAGCTGCTCGAAGTTCTGCACCCACGTGAACAGGAGCGCCACGATGCCCCAGCTGACCATGATGCGGGCGAGCCAGCGGCGCGCTCCGAAGCGGTGCAGGGCGAGGTTCGAGGGCACCTCGAGGATGATGTATCCGATGAAGAAGACGCCCGAGGCGAAACCGAACTGAGCGGCGCTGAGCGCCAGGTCGGTGTTCATGCCGTTGGGGGCGGCGAACCCGATCGCGGTGCGATCGAGGTAGTTGATGAAGAACATCAGCGCGACGAACGGTACGAGGCGCACTGCCACCTTGCGGATGGCTGACCGGGCGATCGGGTTCGCCTCGGTGGTGGGTCGTGTGTCCACATTGACTCCTGGCAAATCAGCGTTGATCTGTGACTGCTGTCACGGTTGGACAGTTTGGCAAACCGGTTGACCAATTGCAAGACGGAATTTCCGGATGCCTCGGATCACTCCGCGACGACGGCATGCCGACGCGACCCCTCCGGCCGGCGAGGAGAGGCATCGCGGGCATCTCGCCGCTATCGGGTGATCTCGGCCTTGAGGCGATGCGTGGCGGTCGCCATGTGGTCGGCCATCGCCGCCGCAGCCCCGTTCTCATCGCCACGGGCGACCGCGGCGAGAACGGCCGCGTGCTCCTCGATGGCGGTCGCGACGCTGTCGTCGTCGTGCACGGCACGATTCGCATACACGTGCAGCAGCGAGCGCACGACGTGCAGCAGGTCGATGAGGGTCGCGTTGTCGGCCGATTCGGCCAGCGCCTGGTGGAACTTTCGATCGGCCACCGCGAACGCGGCGTAGTCGTCGCGGGCCGCGCGCATCTCGTCGAGATGCCCCTGAACCCGCGAGATTGCGGCGTTCTCTGCCCGGGATGCCGCCAGTCGGGCGACGTACGTCTCGAGCCCGGAACGCAGCTCGAGCAGCTCGACGGTGTTGTGCTCGCTGATCAGCAGGCCCCAGCGGAGGGTCTGCGGCAGCAGCTCGCTCGCCGCGCCGCGGAGGTACGTTCCCGACCCCGGACGCACGTCGACGATGCCGAGGATCTCGAGCGCCGCGAGCGCCTCACGCACCGCGGACCGCCCGACCCCGAGGGTCGCGGCGAGCTGACGCTCGGGAGGGAGTCGGGTGCCGGGGGCGACCTGCCCGCCCGTGAACAGATCGAGGAGGCGCCGGGCGACCTCGGTCACGGGGGTTCCCGTCGGCAGCGCGACCAGCGAGGCGGCGATGTCCTCGGCACGATCGGACGGGTAGGCGGGCATGCAGACACGATACCGGGGAGAGGCGGACTTGAAATTGGTCAACCGGTTTGTCAATAATGTTCGCGGTGTCCGCCCGGGACATCCGACGACAGTGCCGTCACGATGCGGAGGACGAAGTGGCCATTCTTGCCTGGGATGAGTTGGATCAGCGTGCGGTGGATGCGGCGCGGGTGTTGGCGGCGGATGCGGTGGAGAGGGTCGGGAACGGTCATCCGGGGACGGCGATGAGCCTGGCGCCGGTGGCGTATCTGCTGTATCAGCGGGTGTTGCGTCATGACCCGTCGGACACGTCGTGGAT
>MDSZ01264192.1_pt1 | contig 10032 bp, 10 predicted proteins | sample 811201 | NCBI WGS metagenome assembly MDSZ01 (sample SAMN05326647, study PRJNA326480) | marine metagenome | isolation source: seawater | place: Indian Ocean: North | collected 2010 | reverse complement strand
TAATAAGAACATATGGATTTATAATGTCGTTATTATTTATGTTTAATCTTAAATTAATACTTAGACATGATAAAGAAATAGAAGTAAAATCATTTATAAATAAAATAGAAAAAGTAAAGAATAAAATTAAATAATAGTTATTTAAATTTTGATTTCGATTTGATTAAAATTGTCATTAACATTAGAAATAGTTTCATATCTATAACTGTCATTCATAAACGATTGAATATAATTATTAATATGAAATTCTAAAAATGACATAGCTAAAAATATTTCATCTACAGTAAAACGTTTTCTAAAATTTGCTCTATTTACAAATGGAATAACAATATGAATAAAGTTTTCTGTAAAGTGAATACTAAATATTTCTAATTCATAACCAAAAACATTGAATGAGATTTCATTATTGTTAATATTTTCATTATATCTCCAATCTAAAGTATGAAAAATATTTTTTACGTTATTTACAAATGAATTAAAATACATATAAGTATCAGTAATTACCAAACAAAAAAGAATATCAATTTTATTAAATAATTAAATATAATCAAAATCTATTTATCAATAGTATTACTGTTTGGACTCCATTCTTTAGACGGTCTTCTTAGTAAAGGTGGTGCATCACGATAATTTAATTCTACATCTGTAAATTCAGTACGAATGCGTAAAGCAGATTTTAAAAGATTTGTTTTCTTTATGTCAACATTACGATTTACATAATTAGTTTCAGTACTTGATTCATTATTAGTTTCAGTATTTGATTCATTATTAGTTTCAGTATTTGATTCTTTATTTTTATGAATCGAATCATTATCAGGAATTTTCAATATTTCTTTTAAAAGTTTTGTTTTAGATTTTTGCGAAGACATGTTTGCAATATATATTTTAGAATAATTTAAATAATTATTTTAAAAAAATTTCAATTTTAAAAAAAAAATGTAAAAAAAAATTGAAAGAAAAATTACAATAGACTACAGATCATCGAAAATTTCAAAAGGATGTTAACGTTAAAAAATTCTAGTGGTATTCTTACTAAATATCTGAGGTTTGTGGATAAAGCAAATCTCAAAAAAGAAAGGCATCAAATCGAAGGTATTCAATGGTGTAGTCAACGTGAAACATCAGATGTATCTTATATGAAAGGAGGTTTGATAGCAGACGAGATGGGTATGGGTAAAACAATTCTAATGATTGGTTTGATAGTTTGTAATGTAAAAAAAAATACTTTGGTAATTTTACCAAAGCAATTGTTGCTACAATGGGAAAAAGAGATAAAAAAAAATACGAATCATACCCCTTACATGCTGTATGGTAGTAGCAAGGTTAAAAATATAAACAAAGATATCATAACAAGTTCACCGATAATATTAACAACATACGGTACACTACTTTCATTAGGTGAAGGATCAGTTGTTCACAAATTTAATTTTGATAGAGTAATTGTAGATGAGGCACATCGTGTTCGTAATTCAAATACTAAAGCTCATCAAAACATAAAAAATTTATCAACGGATATTCTTTGGTTACTTACTGGAACACCAATTCAAAACAAAGTACAAGATTTATTTCGTTTATTTGACTTACTAAAAATTCCTTCAGAAAAGTACAAGGATATAAAAACACTGCCTGATATTTTAAAAAATTACATGTTAAGAAGAGAAAAAAATAGGGACGAATTAAATTTGCCCCAATTGATAAATAAAACAAGTAACATAGAATGGGGTAGCGTAGAAGAAATGGAAAAATCAAAATTATTTCATCAGAAGTTTGGAGACCTAAGTAATAGCAATTCAACTCTAAATGATTTGTATTATAGTATGAATACAAATCATCTAGTAGCAACATTACATGCTAGAATGGTATGTATTAGTCCAGCACTATTAAAAAATAAATCAAATAAAATATATGATACCAACATAGAATTATTTGATGAAACAAATGAAGAATTTTTAAATAGTACAACAAAACTGCGTGAAGTTTCAAGGACAGTAGCAAAAAATATGGTAGATTATCCTTCAAATAAAAAGTTAATATTTTGCCATTTCCATAAAGAAATGGAAATAATACAACTCGAATTGTACAGTTACAATATTCAAGCAGAAATATATTCGGGTAAATTATCAACAAAGCAACGTGAAAGATTATTAAATAATAGTCCAGATGTTTTGTTAGTACAAATAAATAGTGGAAGCGAGGGTTTAAATCTACAACAATATAATGAAGTTTATTTCGTTAGTCCAACATGGAATCCATCACTTGAAGCACAAGCACTTGCAAGATGTTATCGTATGGGTCAAACAAAAGATACTTATGTATATAGATTTTACATGAATAATTTTCCAGTTCCTCAAACTGATGAAATGGAAAATTTCGAAGAAAATAAAACAATGGATCAAGTAATTCAAGAACGTCAAGAAGAAAAATTAAAAGTAGTAGATAGAATGTTTAGTATTTGTAATAATTAAATAAAGTAAATTAAATCATTAAACCTTATCATCAAAGGATGAATTCTCTTCTTCTTCTTCAACACTTTGTGAAAAGGGGTTATGATTTTTTTTTTCATAGTAATGAAATGGATCTATTAATTCACGTATAAATGGATTAATACTTTCAGGTTTAATATTATCAGATTTATTGTATGAACAGAATAAATTAAAAAAATAAGAATCATTTTCAGCATTTGTCATTTCTTGTTTAAAAATTTGATCAATAACAGAAAAGGCAGATTTAATTAATAAAAGTTCATCAATAATATTTTGTTTATGATTATATAAATTATGTAAATAATTATATTGTTTATTTGTTAGACCTTTATCTTTTTGTATAGCATTATAAAAACGTATACCATTTTTAACATTTTTTAATTTTATAATCATTTTTTTACGATAATCTTCAATCTTTTTAATAAGAGAAAAGACGTTAGTATTATAAATAGTAGGATATTTATAACGAATTGCTCTTGGAATAATAAATTGATTGGTTTCTTTAATTTCCCCAATTTTTTTTTCTACATCATCAATTTTAGTTTTGATTTCTTTTTCAAGTGCAGCACTTCTACTTTTTACAATTTTATCAGTTTCTTTATGTAAATTTTTGAAGAGAAGAACAGAACCAGATGTAAATTCCATAGAAGATTGTAATTTATCATATTGATGTGATGAAGTTTTATGTGCTTCTGATGCAGCATCTAATTTAAAATAATTAACTAAAGATAGTAAAAAAGCAATAGTAGCATTAATACTGGCAACAAAAATATTTTTCCAATATGAATCCATTTGTATACCTGAACAAACTGTGGCTGATGCAGATAAAAATATAGCAGGCATCATAAGTGAATTTAATGAACGATCGCAATGATGTTTTGCTTCCATATAAATGATTTTTTGACCTTTTAAATAACTAGCAAGAATATCTAAGGCAGACGATAAATTATTATTAGAGTCAAAGTAATATTTATTCATAGATTTTTCAACAGAAGAATAGGATAGTTTTTTATAAGAAATAGCATAAACTTTTTCTTTTTCATCTTCATTATTTAATAATTTATCATTATAATTTTCGATTGCTTCATATTGATTGTAATCATCTTCACTGTTATCTGTATTATCATTTTCAATACTACTGCGTGAATCTTCAAAGTCACTATTTAAACTATTAAGTTCTTCGATAACAGTATTTTTAAATTCATCATTATTAGATTTGTCATTTAAAAGAGAAATATTAGTATCATTTAGTGTAGGAAAATTAGTATTTTCTTGTAAAATTTTTTTCATAAATCTTTTTTTTTCAATCAAAAGATATTTTGAAACCATATTTCTCCACTTAATAATATTTGAGGTGTAACGATTATTATAAAAAGTAATAGGTAAAATAGTAGGTAACTGATTATTATTGGAATATAAGTGATTATTATGTGGAAATGGAAAATTCATCATATTAATAAAGTAATATTATTTTTATGAAAAACATGCTGAATTATTAGTTTTATTTGGGATAGGAATAATAGATAAGCATTTACCTAATTGATTACGTCTATCTCTATCACTATTTTGAAATTCAAATAAACGTTTTGTAGTAACACATTTATTATTATTACGTATTTTTTCAATATAAGCAGATTGAGTTTGATTATCATTCATATTAATATCAGGTTTAACAGTACTAAAAGGATAAGGTCGATTAACATGTCTATTTTTATTGGCTAACATACCTCGGTTATTTTTAACAGAAGATTTTACAATAGATGAATCGTTTTTACAACAATTTAAAAAAAGTTCTTTTGTATTTTGATTACCCCCACTACCTTTGACACCTCCATTGCGAGAAGAATTTGGTACTCTATTTTTTTTACTAAGTGATGTTTGACCAATATATGAAGAATTACGTAAATTACCGTTTAATGAAAAACCTTGTGATTGATTATGTGAAACTTTATCTATATAACGTGTTTGACTAATTTTTTTAAGATGAACCAATGACATATATATATTTACACTTAAAAAAAAAATTGAAATAAAAATATAAATAATGTCTGTAACATAATTTATATTAAAACAATAAACAACAATGACTAGTGAATGGAAACGTGGACAAAAATTGGATACTCAAAATAGTAGGAATAAAGATACTACTAAATCAAAGTATAATAGAAATAAAGAATCAAAACGAAATGAACCTGTAAAACAAAATAATACATATAGCAAAACTAATACCTATAGAAAAACTAATAGTAATCTCAAAAATAAAAACGATAATATACTAATAAATGACGAAACATTTCCTGAATTGATAAGTGATAAAACAGCAATTAAACCTCTAGGTAATGATTATGTAAATATATGTAAAAATATAATTGAAACAGAAAAAAAAGAACCATCACTAAAACCTGGTTGGATAGAATTTAGAAGAAAAAATAATATTTCTGAATTTACAGTTGATGGTAAAAAGTATTATCCAATGAGTATTTACGGAAAGAGTAATGAATATAAGACAACAGAAGAAATAGAAAGAGAAAAAAAGGAAGAAGAATTAAGATTGATTAATATACTATATAATTTGGAAGAAAAATACGAGAAACGTTCACAAGAACATTATGAATTATATGGTGAGTTAGATGGTTATGCATTAGCAAAAATAGAAAGAGAAAAATATGAAGAATATGTAAAACAGTTAGAAGAAGCAAACGAAGAAAATGAAGAATCTGATGAAGAAGAGTATTATTATGAATCAGATTTGTCATCAGAAAATTAAATAAGTTTAAATAAAAAAAGATAAATCCTAAGTATTAATAATGAAGACAATAGTCGAAATTTTTTTTATATATACTTCATTGAATGAAAATAATGAAAAAATAGTAGAACATATAAAAAGTAAAACATTAAAAAGCAATGAAAATAAGATGATATTAACAAATGAAGAAATTATTTATATATTGAAAGAGAATAAAGAATCAAATTATATATACGATGATATATGGTATTTTAACAATAGTAAAAGAAAATATGAAAAAATAAACAATACACAAAATGTAGAATTTATGCGTAAACATCATGCAAATAGTTTAAGTATTTTTTACCATGAAATACAAAAAACAAATGAAAAAAAGACAAAAAAAATAAAAATAAATTTAAAAAAAAATAAAACAAAAAAAAATATAGAAATACCTATAAAATTATTATAATTTAAATATCATCTACCTCAAAGTCATCACAATCATCAAGAAATGTTTCATTTGATTTTAAATTTGTTTCTTTTTTAATTTCTTCTTCTAATTCAGTATTATCTATTTTATCAGATATTTCAAATTCAAAATCTTCGTAATTATCAGCAGATTCAGTTTGAAAAGAACCATGTGCCATATTTTCTATGTGTTTAAACATATTCCAATCAAACTGAACAGTATTTTTTAGTTTTTTTACTTCACCTTCACCATAAACCTCAACTAAATCACATTTACTATTTTCTTCATCACATTTAGATTCCCATGAACGTTTACCAACAATAACATAAGTACCAGGTCTGAGAGTATTATCACGTTTCCCTCTTCCTCGAAATTTATTACGAATGATACAAAGTCGTTGAATTTTATCACCACAAAATACGTGGCACATACCATTACCTAACATTTTAACGACGCAACCATATAATTCATCTTCATCTTCAACAACGCGTAGTCTTGAAGCTCCTTTAAGTGAATTGGATACGTATTTACGTCCTAATTTCTTACTATTTTTACCTCCAAAGTTTTTTACCATGATATATAACTGTATATATTATAGTAATTATTATACAATAATTTCAATTTTTATTTTAAATTAAATTTTTTTCTAGTAAACTTAATTTTTTTAATATTATTTTTGTTAGATAACGTTTTAGGTTTACGTTTACGTGTTTGAAATTTTTTATTATTTTTTTTGAAAAAATGAATAATATCTTTTTTCTTTTTTAAAACAGATTTAATTAAAGGTCGATACCAGTGTCGAAATAAATTATTTTTAGTAGTAATATCCTTTTCAGAAAACCATTTTATATGTTGTTTTTCAAATACATGATACTTATGTACAATACGATTCATTTCTTTTTTTCCAATATGATTAAATAAAAATTTATAATGATTATTATAATAATTAATTAAATTTTCATCATGTTCAATTAAAATAATAAAAATAGTGTATCTATCAAAAACACATTTATAATATTTTTTTTTTTTAAATTGATCTGCTATATCTTTTTTGTTTCCTAAAAATCCATGTAATTCTTCACCTCCTTCACGAATAGCAGTTTGAATAATAGATTCTCCAGGATCTGTGCCTCCTCCAAAATCACTATAACCTTGTGTATCATCAAATATACTTTCTTGACCAAATAAAAAATGTATTTTATTATTAGATATAGATATTGGTAATATACCTGCTCCCATATAATATACATATATAATTAAAAAAAATTAATTAAGTTGTAAAGTTTCACAAACAATTCCAAAAGACCAATTAGCATTATTTAAATTAACAATATTGCCTTTGTCATCCATTAAACGAATACGTAAACGATTAATATTAACAGGTCCAAAATAATTACGAACATTAGATTGTAATGAACCACCGAATTCTACAAAAGGTAATCCAGTAGTGGAATGTTTAATTGGCATAAAAGCAAAAACATCTGTAGTAACAGGTGCATTTTGACGATAATTAGAAAAATTATCTTTATTTTCTTGAATTTGATTTAATGAATATAATTGTTTTTGTGTTAATTGTCTAGGTTCTTGTGGTAAATATTCAACATTATTATTATTACAATTTGTTGGAATAGATGTATCAAAATAGGAAGGTAATTTAAGACTAATATTTGGATTATCATAAATATTAATTAAACCACTATTAACATGATTTTGATTGTAATCATCAATAACAATCAGCAAATACTTAGGTCCATATAAATCTACAATACCCTCTGCTCTAATTTTATTCTCTTTATCAATAATGTATTCCATTTTTTGAAATCCCATAATATGTCCAAGATTGTTATTAATTTTAGAATATAAAAAATGTGTAAAATTAAAAAATACAATTTTTTTTAATTCATTGTAAGTAGATTCAATACTAATCTTACCATTTTGTTCTCTATAATAAAATTTTATATAATTGTTACTATTATCATAATTAAAATTTTCACCATTAATAGTAAGATTTATTTCATCAACTAATTGTTGTGGTGTGTAATTACCCGGTTCAATAGTATATTTATCTTCATCAATATAAAATAAATTAGTTCCTATTTTTTCATCAATGGTATACCATGTGTATGGGATTTGTATTGAAAACAATTTCATAGTGACTAAATCATTTAAAGGTTCAGATAAATCCATTGTAAAATCTGTAGAACTAGATGGATTTTCGTCATTAATAACTTGACGAAATTGACTATCAATAACAAGCATTCTGGATGTAGTTTTTTTTAAATTGGGATTAGTATGTTCTTTAGTTTTGAAAAAATTTTCTTCTTTTTTTTCATTATCATTATCTAATAACAGTAGGTTAACATTATCATAAAATGCTCTACGTTCATCATCAGTTATTAAAATATTATCTTCTTCTTCTTCTTCATTAGAAAAATAATCTTCAAGTTTAGATTTAACTTTTGAGAAAAAATCAACAAACAAATGATTATTCTCTTGTGTAAATTTTTTAATATAAACATCAGCTAATTTAAGTACATACTCTTTATCATCTGTAATATCTGCTTCCAAAACTTCAAATAGTTCTGTAATTGTATAGTTTTCAACATTTAAATCTAATTTTGATTTTGGGTTGCTCATAATATAAAATAGTAATAAATATTTTTATTATTATTTTACAATTATTTATAAATTATCAATATGATGTCGTTGTATAATTTTTAAAATATCATCAGGTAATAGTAATTTATTTTTTATTAATAATTTAGCACTTTCTTCCATAATAGATTGTGAATTTACAATAGTATTATGTGCTTCTTGATAAGCAGACTCTAACAATCTTTCAATATCACGATCAATATATTCTTTAGAATTTTCACTGTTATGTGGATACACAGTTTTTTTTCCCATTCCAAATTTAACAATCATTCTTTCGGCTAAAGAATATGCTTCTTCAATATCTTTGGATGCTCCACTAGTAATAGAAGCACCAAAAAAAACTTCTTCAGCAATACGACCAGAAAGCAAAACTTTTAATCGTGACATCAAACGTTCTTTTGTATATAGATAACTATCAATTTCAGGTTGTTCAAATATAGTATATCCAGGACTAGATGGCGACCATAAATTCAAACAAACTTTAACTAGTTTTGAATGATCATTACATAAAAGACCGACAATAGCATGCCCCATTTCATGAATAGAAATTCTATAAATCATATTATCACTAAATGCGTTTTCGTTTGGTTGATATCCTACTAACATTCTTCCTAATATATGTTCTAAATCTTCAGAAATCATTTTTTCTCTATTTTCTCTTAACGCATATAACATTGCTTCGTTTAGTAAATTTTCAATTTGAGCACCAGATAATCCATTTGTCATATCAACTAAATTTTCAATACGAACATCTAATTCATGTGGTTTACCTTTTATATGAATTCCAAGTATTTTTTCACGTGTTTTCGCATCAGGATTACCAATATATATTTTTTTATCAATTCTACCAGGTCTAATTAAAGCTTCATCTAATAAATCTACACGATTTGTTGCTCCGACAAGAAAAATACCAGATGTATTTTTATATCCATCTAAAGCAACTAATAACTGATTTAAAGTTTGATCTCTTTCACCACTACTACTACCATCATCGGATGAACGACTTCTTCCAACAGCATCTATTTCGTCAATAAATATAACACATGGTAAATTTTTTTCTGCTAATTCAAATAATTCACGAATGCGACTAGCACCAACACCAACATATTTTTCTTGAAATTGACTACCAGAAACAGGAATAAATGATGAATTAACTTCACCACTAAAAGCACGTGCTAATAATGTTTTACCATTACCAGGAGGTCCTTCTAATATAATACCTTTAGGTGTACGTACATTATATTGTTGATATTTTTCAAAATTTTTTAACATATCTACACTTTGCATAAGTTCTGCTTTTACATTATCATAACCTCCAACTTGATTAAAATTATAATTAGGATTTTTAACAATTTCGAAATTTTCACTACGCGATTCTGAATCATCATTATCTTGTAATGGTGTACCTCTTTTAACAAAAAATCGTATACCTAATGCATTTTGCATTTCATTTTCAAAATTTTTTTTTATTTCATCTTCATATTCTAAATCACGTTCGTTTTGTTCGATTTGTTTTTCTAAATTTTCTTCTTCTTCATCATCAAGATCTATTAATTCACCATTAGGAATAATTGGATTTTTTTTTTGAAGACCATAAGTTCTATTTTTTTGATTATCACCAAATATTTTTTTTTTATAATTTTCTAGAAAATCATCATCTTCAATATCATTAGGATCTCCAGGGACAGTTATATTTT
>MDSZ01065814.1_pt1 | contig 10032 bp, 6 predicted proteins | sample 811201 | NCBI WGS metagenome assembly MDSZ01 (sample SAMN05326647, study PRJNA326480) | marine metagenome | isolation source: seawater | place: Indian Ocean: North | collected 2010 | reverse complement strand
GCTTAATTGTCTCAGCTAAATAATCACCCATCTTTAAACGGGCTTTATAAACAGAAATTCCATTCATAATTGAATCTGGCCTGGCTAAATAAACATATTCGAATGAACAAGGAAACAACTGAGGGTTTTCTGAACATTGCTTTGAAAAAAATTCACCTTGATGAGTTATAAAAATTGCTTCTCCAGGATCTACATCTCTAACTACCTCATAATCGTTATTTTCTAATACCAATGATTCACTTGCAACCATCCACTCTTCTTGATTGGTGGAAGAAATTCTTTTACCAATTACTAAAGGCCTGATTCCAAAAGGATCTCTGAAAGCTAATAAACCATGTCCTGAAATTAATGCAATAGAAGCATAAGATCCTTGAATTCTTTTATGCAGAGTTTCAACTGCCTTAAATATAATTTCAGGATCTAATTCTTGATTATGAATTTGTTCTTGTAATTCAGTAGCAAAAATATTTAATAACATTTCGGTATCACTAGAAGAATTTGTATGACGTTTATCAATATTAAACAACTGTTTTTCTAAATCTCTTGTATTAGTTAGATTGCCATTATGGATCAAAACAATCCCATAAGGAGCATTAACATAAAAAGGTTGAGCTTCTTCCACACTTTCAGCTGAACCTTTTGTGGCATATCTAACATGACCCAATCCAATTTTACCTACTAAATTTCTCATATCTCTTGTTCTGTAAGCAGTATTTACCTGACCTTTCGCTTTATGAATATGAAAAATACTATTCTCCATAGTTGCTATACCAGTAGAATCCTGACCTCGATGCTGGAGAAGCAGAAGACTATCATAAATCTTTTGATTAACATCCTCTGAAGATACAATACCAACTATTCCGCACATAATTTATTTTTTAAAAGGACTAGTTAATTGAAAATAAATTTTCATAATTAACAGTAATTAGAAATACTATTATCAAATTTTTCGATTAATTCTTCAACCCTAATATTGCAAATTTCTTTTTCTGACAAACTTATTTTGAGATTTTCTTTAGAAACATATCCTATTTGTTTTAAATATATATTGTTTGGTAAGTCTTTTAATCTTGCATTTAAAAAAGTTAACCAATTAGATTCATTTTTACTATTAATTGAAAAAATGATTCTTGAGCCCCCTTCAGCAAATAACAAATTATCTTCTCTAGCATTATTATTTAAAAATTCGATATTGGCACCTTTTGAAGATAAAACACAACATTCTGATAATGCAATTGCTAAACCTCCATCACTAATGTCATGCGAAGAAGCAATAAAGTTTTCTAAAATAGCATTTCTCAAAAAGCTTTGACATATTTTTTCCTCTTCTAAATCAATCTTTGGAGGTCTACCAGTAACCTGACCATGAAAATATTCTAAGTAAGAACTAGCAGCTATTGTAGTTTCTGAAGAATTTGAGCCAATTATCCATATTTGATCATCAAAATTTTTCCATCCTGAACTAACAGCTTTATTAACATTCTTGATTGTCCCAACCATACCAATTACAGGAGTTGGATAAATAGGAGTAATCTCATTATTATGATTTTTAGATTCATTATAAAGAGAAACATTTCCACCTGTAACAGGAGTTTCCAAGACTAAACAAGCCTCAGAAATCGCTTTACAAGCAGAAGATAATTGCCAGTAACCAATTTCAGTTTCAGGCGAAGAAAAATTTAAATTATTAGTAATCGCTATTGGTTCAGCACCTACGCAACTAACGTTTCTGGACGATTCAGCAACTGCAGCAATACTTCCTCTAAAAGGGTCAAGAAAAACCCATCTACTATTACAATCAACTGATACAGCTATACCAGAAAACTCTTTATTTTTATTTTTCTCATGTTGACTCCTAAGTCTTATTAGAGCTGCATCCGATTCTCCTGGTTTAAAAACAGTATTTGATTGAACTTGTGAATCATATTGTTTATAAATCCATCTTTTAGATGCTATGGATGGATTAGATAAAAGTTTTAAAATAATTTCTGACCAAGAAAAAAACATATTTTCTTTTAGAGAATGAATACCACTATTAGTAATAATGGGTAGTGATTCTTCTGTCCATTGCCATTTTTTCAATAAATAATCTGGTGTTTTTTCAATAACTTTGTGAACATTAATGGGAGTATCATCTGATAGAGCAGAAGTAGGAATTTGAGCAACTATTTTACTTTGATGTGAAATTATAACTTCTTTATTAGCGATGACTCGGCCAATAACATTTGCAAACAATCCCCATTTTTTAAATTGTTTAATAAGACTGTCTAATTTATCTTCTTTCACAACAAGCAACATTCTTTCTTGTGATTCAGATAATAAGAATTGATAAGGGGACATATTATTTTCCCTAGCAGGCACTAAATCTAAATCGATAAATATTCCTAAACCTCCATTAGCAGCCATTTCTGCACTACTACATGTTAATCCTGCAGCTCCCATATCTTGAGCAGCAATTACATCACCAGTCTTAAAAGCTTCTAAACAAGCTTCAATAAGACTTTTTTCAATAAATGGATCTCCAACTTGAACAGCAGGTCTATTATCGAGGGATTTTGTAGTTAATTCTGAACTTGCAAAACTAGCACCTCCAACACCATCTTTCCCTGTAGTATTTCCGACATAAAGTACAGGAGAACCTACTTTCTTAGCTCCTGAACAAACAATCTGTTCAGTTTCCAATAAACCTAAAGCCATAACATTTACTAAAGGATTTCCAGAATAACTATCATCAAAATCAATTTCACCTCCAATAGTTGGAACTCCAACACAATTTCCATAATGAGCTATTCCTGAAACAACACCACGAAGAAGAGAAATATTTGATTGTTTATCAATATTGCCAAATCTTAATGAATTTAATAAAGCTATGGGCCTTGCTCCCATTGTAAAAATATCCCTTAATATTCCTCCAACGCCTGTAGCAGCTCCCTGAAAAGGTTCAATTGCTGATGGATGATTATGACTTTCAATTTTAAAAACAAGTTTTTGATTATTTCCTACATCAATAACACCAGCATTTTCTCCAGGACCAACTAAGACGTTTTTTCCCTTCGTAGGAAAATTAGCTAATAACGGCTTAGAATTTCTGTAACAACAATGCTCTGACCACATAACACCAAACATACCTAATTCTGTTCTATTAGGATTTCTTCCTAATCTATTACAAATTTCTTTAAAGTCTGCTGTACTTAAGTTTTCAGTCTTAAGAGCTTCATTAACATCATATATTTCAGAATCAAAATCATTTGTCATTATTCAAATCCAAGGTTCATCTTCTTTTTTACTACTGAAAGATCTTGATTTAATATTATCAGTATAAAAACTTTTTTCTTTAAGTTCTGGATTTTGGATTATATCTTCATCTTCTTCAAGCCAATCTTCTAATCGATGTGTCGCTATATTTTTCATATCATCAAATCTATCAATAATTTTTTTTCCTTTCTTTAAAAAATCATATTTTAAACTTGATTTTATTAATGGTAAATCATCTAAAGAATCACAAGAACAAAAAACCAAACCAGGTTGTTGGTCGACAATATATTCTAGTTTTAATTTCCATCTACTTGAGCCAGGAATTTTTGGATTGGAACGAGAAATCAGATAAAATTTAATATTTCCTGTCTTAATTTCAAAGAGAAAATCAGCAATTATGCCTATCTTTGATCCACTAGAATTAATCAAATTTGCTTGAATTAAAGTTGGGAATCTATTCAATGTTGCCAAATCTGAAATTGCAGGATCTCCTTTTACATACACATCATTATCAATAAGTTGAGATATTTGATTTAATTTCCAAACATTACGTTTCAAATCGAAGTTTGAAGGTCGAGAAGACCAACCTAAGATCCTATGAACAGGAGGATGCATCCACACATTTTCACCATTACCATAGTTAAGATTAATATTACCTTTAACGGTATGATTTAATAATTGACTTAATAAATATTCTTTGGGTAATTTCAATTTTAAGAACGAACTTGAACTGGCATAACTAAATATGTAAATGAGCTTATATTATCTTCAGGAACAATTACTGCTGGTGTTGTTGAGAGATTACATTTCATAATTACATTCTGACATGATATTACTTTCAAACCTTCTAATAAGTATCTAACATTAAACGCGATATCAAATTTTTCACCTACAAAAGAAACAGGCAAAGACTCATTAGCACTTCCAATATCTTGAGCATCTGCACTAATAAAGGCTAAATCTTTATCATCAACACTAATTTTAACAACACTACTTTGCTGATCGGCTAAAACAGCTATTCTTTCTAAAGCTCCAATTAACATTTTAGTGTTAAAAGTAAGCTCTTTAGAAAAACTTTCAGGTATTAATTGTGAATAATTAGGGTAAGTACCTTCAAGTGTTCTTGTAGTTATTATTTGACTGGCTGAAATAAAAACGACTTGTCCCTTATCATAAAAAAGCTTTATTGAGTTTTCAGATGTATTCAAACTAACAAGTTTCTCAATTTCCCTTAAAGATCTAGACGGAATAGTTACAGAAAAGTTCTCTTCAGTAATTAAAATATTTTCTTTGTTTTCGTCAACTCCTTGATTATCTATAAGAACAACAGCTAATCGATGTCCGTCAGTTGAAGCAGATTCTAAATACTTTTGTTTAAAAGTAAAATTAACCCCAGTCAGTAATTGTTTAGAATCATCTGTACTACTAGCAAATATAGATAGTTTTAATGCTTTTAAAAAAGAACTGGGATCAATATTTAAAGAAGTTCCACTTTCGACAAAAGGTAACTTTGGATAATCATCTGAAGGTATTCCTTTTAAATTAAAAGAACCTCTATCGCTTTTGATTAAAATATTATCTGAATCATTATCAACATTTAATGAGACAGGAGTTTCAATAGGCAACTTATTAACTATTTCTGATAAAAGTTTCGAAGGAATCGTAATTGCACCACTTTTTTTGACATTAGCATCAAAAGAAGTTTGAATACCTAAATTCAAATCGAATCCTGTTAGGCTAATTTTATTTGTTCCCTGATCAGCTGTTAAAAGTATATTAGCCAAAATTGGATGAGTGGGTCTTGAAGAAACAGCTTTACTAACTAATTGAATAGCATTATTTAATTCATTTTGATTACAGATAATCTCCATCGTTTCTCATTATTTTTTACATATTTATATTAAATATACTTTCTTAGTATTTGCAATTCAATAATTTTTTATTTGTTTTTTCTATTTCTATTATAAATTTTATTCTTAATTATTTTTTACTTAGTAGTAGTAGGTCTTGTGGAAACTGTGGATAAGTTTAATAATTAAGTGAATATATGTGTTTTTTTTAATTTTAGTTGTGGAATAAAAATTTTGATTGTGGAGATAAATTATAAAATTCATATTTCATCAATTTTTGTTCACATTTTATTTTTTTTCTCAATAAATAATCCACAAATTTTTCTCAGTTTTATTAATTTTCCACAGTCACTTATTTTTTTGGTTTATTTAATACCCTAATATTTCGGTAATATTTTTTAATGAAGGTTCTAAATTTTCTCGGAAAATAGCATCATTATTTTTTATTGCACAATCTGGATCTTTTAATCCATTACCTGTTAAAACGCAAACAATAGTAGACTCTTTTTGAATACGGTTTTTATTTTTTATTAATCCAGCTACTGATGCTGCACTCGCTGGTTCACAAAAAATACCTTCTTTTGCAAGTATTTTGTAAGCATTAATTATTTCTTCATCTGTTACTGATTGAAAATCTCCTTTACTTTCTTTTTTTACGATTTTTGCTTTTTCTCTATTTACAGGATTACCAATTCTTATTGCAGTAGCTATAGTATCTGGATCCTTAACTATAATATTGTTAACAAGAGGAGCCGATCCTTCAGCTTGAAATCCCATCATTATTGGTAATTTTAAATTTTTTTTCATTTTTATATATTCCTGAAAACCCAACCAGTAAGCTGTGATATTTCCAGCATTTCCCATTGGTATGCATAACCAATCAGGGGCAATTCCTAAATCGTCTATTATTTCAAAAGCTGCGGTTTTTTGTCCTTGAATTCTATATGGGTTAACTGAATTTACAAGTTCTATTGGATATTTTGAAGACAACTCTCTAACAATTTCTAAAGCTCTATCAAAGTTACCTTTTATAGATATAATTTCTGCACCATACATAAGAGCTTGCGCAAGTTTACCTTGAGCTACAAATCCGTCAGGAATTAATACATATGATTTTAAGCCTCCTCTTGAGGCATAAGCCGCCGCTGCCGCCGATGTGTTTCCAGTACTTGCACAAATTACAGCTTCACTACCTTCTTCTTTTGCTTTACTAATGGCCATTGTCATTCCTCTATCTTTAAATGAACCAGTAGGATTCAGGCCATCATATTTCACATACACTTTCGTCCCATTTCCTATTATTTCACTAAGTTTTTCGCTAATAATTAACGGAGTATTTCCTTCGTTTAAGGAAATAATTGGAGTTTTAGAAGTTACTGGAAGGTACTGTTTATAAGCTTTAATTAGGCCAGGCCATCTTTTTTTTCTATAATTAAGATTTAATTTGCTTTTAATTTTATTGATTATCATGATAAGTTTAGTCCTGTTTAATTTTATCTAAAGGTGAATCTGTAAAAAAATCTAATAATTCTGAAATAGATTCTACTTTATTCATAACTTTACTTAAAGCACTTACATTTAAAATAACAGTTTTAGTTGGGTATCCTTCAAAAAAATTTATAAGATTTATTTTTCCATTTCCTAAATCTATACCTTTAACAACACTTGATCTAAGAGCTAACATTCCAGTTCTTTCATCTCTTGATCTGTTTGGATGAATTATAGAAGAGAGTCTAGTTAAAAAAACATTGCCTATTTCTGAGTAGACTAATTTACTTGCAATAGTTAAAGGGATTTCAAAATCTTTATTTAGTACTGATTTTATTTCACTATCTGTAGATCCAGTTGCATTTAAAATTCTTCTTAACTGCAATGTTGATTGACCAGTATTTGCAAAATCTTTTAATGATTCTACTTTGATTGTTCTAGAAAAAATGCTATAAATTATTTTTATCTCTTCTGCAGCTTCAAGCATTCCAATATTAAAGTATATTGGATTGAGTATTAAAAATAAAATAATTTTAGAAAATTTTCCCTTAAATAATCTCATTTTATAAATTTTCCCCTGCTGCTATTTTTACTAGTCTTACTACTCCTTTCTCTGTTACTCTTTTTGCTATTTTTATACTCATTTCCTTTGTATATGGCTCATTTATAAGTCTTGGAAGTCTTTTTAGGAATATGTCTATTGAATAACCTGGAACTTTTTGTATGATTTCCAAAAAATTTCTAAATGGTTCGATGTATAAAATTAGATCGTTTAAGTTGTTTTTACTGGGTTCTAAATTTAATTTAATTGATTTAGGGAGAAAGCTATTAAAGCTTTTTAAAACATTTAAACCTATTAAGTCTAATTGATTAGTTAAGTTATCAATAATTTCATTACGTAAAAAGCCGCCTTTTGATGAAAAAAGAAGGTTAATTACTTCATCAAGTAATTTTTCTAAGTTTAAATTAGTTTGTTTGGCTGCATTTGCTAGTAAATCTTCTAAACGATCCCACTTGAATTTTTTATTATCAAAAAGCATTTCTTTTAGACTTTCTCTGAGTTGTGGGTCTGGATCCTCCATTAATCTTCTTGCGAAATATGGATATGCCGCTCCAAGTATTTTAAAATCTGGGTCTACGCTTAATGCGATTCCTTCTAAAGTTAATAAAGACCTTATTATTAGTGCATAATATGGTGGCAATCTAAAAGGGAATTTATACATAACACCTGACATGTCATCAGTAACACTTTTAAAATCCATTTTTGAAACCCCAAGTTCAACAGCGTTTATAAATACAGATTGAAATGCTGGAACAATAGGTTCAAGATTTACTTCTTCTGAAAGAAAACCTAATTTAACAAAATCTTGAGATAATTTTTCAAAGTTTTTATTTACTAGATGTACAACTGCTTGTATTAAGCCTGATCTAGAATCTTTAGAAACTTCGCTCATCATTCCAAAATCTAAATAACATAGTCTCCCATCTTCTAAAGCTAATAAATTTCCTGGATGAGGGTCGGCATGAAAGAAACCATGTTCAAGTAGTTGTTCCAAACTACATTGAACCCCGATTTCTACCATTTCATCTGGATCAATTCCTAATTTTTTGACATCTTCTATATTTGTTAATTTTGTTCCATCGATCCATTCCATTGTTAAAACTCTTCTTGATGTAATTTCTTTATAAATTTTTGGAACTGCAATCTTTGAATTGTGTTCATGCATAATTCTGAATTTTTCAGCATTCTTTGCTTCGTTTAAATAATCCATCTCTTCAAAAACCCTTTTTCCTAATTCATCAATTATTGCTACTAAATCACTTCTTATCAGACCAATATTATTTTTTAGCCAATAGGCAATGTTTCTTACTATGTATAAATCAAGGGTAATTTGTTCTCTCAAACCAGGACGCTGCACTTTTACAGCAACTATTTCTTCGTTTTTGAGAATGGCTTTATGTACTTGGCCTAATGAAGCTGCAGAGATAGGTTCTTTGTCAATTGATTGAAAAATATCATCTATTTTTTGGTTTAAATCTTCTTCAATTAGTTCCATGGCTTTATTACCATCAAAGCCAGGTAATTGGTCTTGTAATTGAGATAATTCTTCTAATAAAACACTAGGAATAATATCTGGTCTCGTGGATAATGCTTGTCCAGCTTTAACAAAAGCTGGTCCTAACTCAACTAGTAAATTTGTTAATTGTTTAGCTCTAAATCTAGCTTGCGATTCTACTTTTAGCTTGCCTGTTAATTTATCCCAACCAATTGAAAAAATATAACCGAAGATTGGGATAAGAGTTTGCCAAAGTCTCTTAAATAATCTTTTAGGGTTTTTTTGATATATTTTTGAGATTGTTTTTGGATCATATTCTAATAATCCAGAGGCCTCAATAAAATCAGTAAAATCTTCATTCATAACTATATTTATAAAAAACCTTTTATTTTTTTAAAAAAGAAGGTAATTTTTCTGTATTGAAGAAATTTCATGTTAATAAAATTAAAACTGAAAAATATTGCCCTAATAGAAATTATAGAAATTAATTTCGAAAAAGGTTTAAATGTTTTTACCGGAGAGTCAGGTTCAGGTAAATCATTAATTTTAGATTCGCTAAACGTTTTATTTGGTGGAACTAATATACCGTTAAATCATTTAATACGTCCAGGAAAAGAAGAATGTCTAATCGAAGGAATATTTAATTGTTCTCCAACTCTAAAAAAATGGTTTTTAAGAAATGGTTTTAAAATTATTTCTAGTCAAATTTCAATTCAGAGAAATTCATATAAAAAAAATAATAAAATATTAACTAAATACACCATCAATAACTCGCAAATTAGTAAAAAGTTAATTGGGGAATTGGGCCTTTTATTAATAGACTTTGCTGGTCAATCCGACAATATTTTATTTTCTTCCAAAGAATATAGAAAATTAGTAATTGATGATCTTGGCTCACAAGAATTAAATATTATTAATTCTAAAGTTAAAGAATCTTGGAGTGAATTACAGGCCTTAAAAAAAAGATTGCAAAATCAAATTGAATCTTCTATCAAAGAAAAAGAAAATAATTATGCAATAAAACAAATGTTTAAGATTTTAGAAGAGGCTAATTTACAAGAAAATGATGAAATATTGAATTTAGAATCTAAAGAATTACTTATGTCTAATAATTTTGAATTAAATAAATCTATTAATGAAACTATTCATAATTTGGATGGTTTATCAAATGATGATTCTTCAGTAAGTTTATTTTTAGGAGACTCTATTAAAAAATTAAAAAAAGTTAATCACTTGGATTCTAAAATTGATGATTTTTATAATACTTTGCTTAATATTCAAAATGATGTTGAGAAACTTATTTTTTCTCTAAAACAATATTTAGAATTAACAGAAAACGAAGAAAATTCTCTAGAAGATATTCAAAATAGATTATTTTTTTT
>MDSZ01077928.1_pt1 | contig 10033 bp, 9 predicted proteins | sample 811201 | NCBI WGS metagenome assembly MDSZ01 (sample SAMN05326647, study PRJNA326480) | marine metagenome | isolation source: seawater | place: Indian Ocean: North | collected 2010 | reverse complement strand
CCAATGAATTTCTCAAAGAATTCAAGTAAGCGAAAACCTCATCGGGAGAATATAGATCGGGCTCGCTTACAATTTCTAAAAGAGGACATCCAGCACGGTTGTAATCAACTAGGCTGTCAGTTTCGTAATGCGTTAGTTTCCCGACATCTTCCTCCAAATGAATTCTGGTGAGCTTCACCATACGATGTAAACCCATCACGGCAGGAGTCTCGCCGGGCATTTCGATCTCCACCTCTCCACCTTCGCAGATTGGTTGATCGAATTGCGAAATCTGATAGTTCTTTGGCATGTCCGGATAAAAATAATTCTTTCGATCCCATTTGCATACGGAAGCGATCCTGCATCCCAGAAGTAATCCTACTTTAATCGACTTTTGGATGGCCTCCAAATTCATCACTGGTAGTGATCCAGGGAGTCCCAAAACTACCGGATTTGTAAGGGAGTTGGGAGGTTTTCCAAACCCGGTTCCAACTCTGGTAAACATTTTGGACTTGGTTTCCAGTTGTACGTGAACTTCCAAACCTATTACCGCTTCGTATTTCATACTTTTTTGAGGAAGTTGAATTTAAAGTTTGGGAAATTGTTTACCCATTTGATGTTCTTGGTCAAAAACTTGAGCGATGGAAAGCAGTCGGCTCTCTTCAAAGGCCCGACCAATTAATTGCATTCCAATCGGGAGTCCGGAAGTGGAAAATCCACATGGTACTGAAATTCCAGGGAGACCCGCCAAGTTGGTTGAAATTGTATAGACATCGCTTAGATACATGGAAATGGGGTCATCACTTTTTTCACCAAACCTAAAAGCGGGAGTGGGTGAAGTCGGAGTCAATACTGCATCAACCTTTTCGAAAACTTGGTCGAAATCTTTTCTAATTAAGGTGCGGGTTTTTTGTGCCCGCAGATAGTAGGCATCATAATATCCACTGCTTAGTGCGTAGGCTCCTAAGATACATCTTCTTTTAACTTCTTCACCAAATCCCTCGCCCCGACTCTTTGCGTAAACATCAATTGCATTTTCGGCCTTAGTAGAGCGAGAAGTGTAACGAATACCGTCGTAGCGGGCCAAGTTGGAGGATGCTTCAGCAGTTGCTATCACATAATAAACTGGTATGGACAAATCGGTCGTTGGCAAGGAAACCTCAACCATTTCAAAGCCTTTAGATTTGTAGAATGAAATTGTATCTTCCAGCGAAGCTCGAACTTCGTCGTCCATTCCTTCACCAAAGAATTCAACCGGAAGTCCAAGCTTGCAGGGTTCCATTGTAGATTTAATTTCAGATGAGTAACAAGGGATTTCAGAAGGAAAGCTGGTTGAGTCCAACGGATCATGCCCGGAGATGAATTCCAAAAGAAGAGCGGCATCTTCCACTGTTTGAGCAAACGGACCGATTTGGTCCAATGAAGAGGCAAAGGCTGCCAATCCATAGCGAGATACCATTCCATAGGTTGGTTTCATTCCAACCACGCCGCAAAGGGAAGCTGGTTGCCTGATCGAGCCTCCGGTATCAGAGCCCAGACTCAGGGGGACTTCCCGTGCTGCAACCGCTGCAGAACTTCCTCCGCTGCTTCCGCCAGGAACACAGTCTAAATTCCATGGGTTTCGGGTGGGTCCGTAGGCCGAGTTCTCAGTCGAAGAGCCCATTGCAAACTCATCCAAATTAAGTCTCCCTCCAATTACTGCACCTGCTTCCTTAAGCTTTCGGGTGACGGTGGCGTCGTAAGGTGACTGATAGTTTTCCAAGATCTTACTTGCAGCTGTGAGGGGCTGACCTTCGTCGCAAATTACATCCTTTAGGCCAATTGGTATTCCATCTAAAGGGCTTAGGGTCTTGCCCTCCGCTCTTCTGCAATCCGAGGCTTTTGCTTGTTCGAGCATATATTCCTCATCCAAGTGAAGAAAAGCGTGTACCTGATCATCCACCAAATTAGTCCGCTCTATAAAAGCTTGGGCAATTTCCATAGAGGTACATTCACCAGAGTCTAAAAGTTGAGCAAGTTCGGTGGCAGTTGCCTGGAAAAGATTAGTTGAGTCCATTTTGATAGATTACTCTTCGACCACTTTTGGAACAACGATCTGATGATTTCTTTTTTGCGGAGCGTTAAGCAGAGCTTTTTCAACTTCAAACCCAGAACTAGCTTCATCTTCATCCCAAACATTGAATCTGGGAAAAGCATGTGCTGTAGGTTCGACTCCATCGACATCAACCTTTTGAAGCTTTTCGAAATATTGTAATACCTGACCGAGCTGAGACTGAAATTTTGATCTTTCCTCGTTGGAAAGTTCGATTCTTGCCAAATTTGCAACATAATCGATATCCATACCTTCTTCTTCACTCATTTTATTTTCTCAGTTCGTAGGGGGTTTTGTTCTCAATCTTTTCTACTATTCGTTCAAATACCTGATTTACTTCCTTTTCACCAAGAGTGCGATCGGAGGCCCGAAAGCGGATGGAGCAAGCAATACTCTTTTTGCCCTGTTCCATTCCTTTGCCGTCAAAGACATCGAAAATCGATACCGGTTCGATTTGAAGAGCATCTCCGGTAATTTCAGCAACAATTTCCTCAAGAGAGGAACGGACCAATTCTCCCGGGATGTTTTGCTCGACGACCAAGGACAAATCTTTAATTGCTGGAGGAAAAGTGGAGAATTTCGAAAATCTAACCACTTTTGAGCCCTTTGAAAGAAGCACTGGGTCGACCAGAATCTCACCCGCGAAAACAATGCCTTTCGCCTCTTTGCTCTTGGTTAATTGAAGATTGAGAATTCCTAAGTTGAGTTCCAGTTTATTTCTCTGACAGTCTCCCAGTTTTGCTGAATGTTCATTCTGCCAAGGAGTTTGGTTAGATAAGGTTTCCCACAATCCTTTTGGTAGGTTCAATCTGCAGGCATGTAAAACTCTGAGAAGACAATTCTTGAACTCAAAAAAATCGAGTTTTTCTTTTGATTTCCATTGGCGAGAGTTCGGTTGTTCAAGCGCGATGAATGCGATACTGATACATTCCAAGTTTCCCCGCTGGCCAGGTCGAAAGACTCGGCCGGTTTCAAAAAAGCGTACAATATCGTTAAAGTTTTTCTGGTTATGGGCTAAGTTATCCACGAGTCCCGGAAGAAGCGAAGCCCGAATATGCGTATGGTCTGAACTCAACGGATTGGCCAGAGCAAGCTTTTCGATGTCCAAGTCAGCATGCCAAGCCAGAATTTCTTCACCTGAACGAAGGGAATAATTGCAACATTCTTGAAAACCCTGTCCCACCAGATTGTCGGTTGCCTTCTGACAAAAATCATAGGTTGGGTCATTTTCTCGAAAAGTCGAAGGAAAGCTGACTGAAGAGTTCTGCAATTCTTTGGTGCCATGAATCCGAAGGAATTCCTCGACCAGATCAATTGGACGGTCCACTTCCGATCGGAAGGAAGGTACATTAACTTCCCAAGGGTCATTTCCCTTTACCTCGAATCCAAGTCTCTCCCATGCGTTTGTCAATTTTGAAGGTTCGATGGGAAAGCCACAAATTTCTTCTGCATAGGAATGAGAGATTTCAACCGTTCGATCTTCCCTTGGAGACTTACCAATGGAAACAAATACCGGTAGGCACTCTCCCCCTGCGATTTCAAGAATTAAGTCAATCGCTCTTTGAGCCGCAAACTCCAACCCTTTGGGGTCCACATTTCTCGAGAAACGCTGGGAACTATCTGTATGTAAACCAAGCTTTCTTGCGGTGGACCGGACTTTCCCTGGGTTGAACCAAGCAGATTCCAATACAATATTCGAAGTACATTCATCCACCTCAGCATCCATGCTTCCCATTATACCTGCTATAACTAATGGTTTTTGGGAATCAGCAATTACCATCATTGTAGGGTCCAGTTTTCTTTCGATACCATCGAGGGTAGTGATGCTTTCATTTTCTTCAGCATTCCGGACAACGATCGAAGAATCTGTAATTTTGGATGCATCGAATGCATGCAATGGTTGTCCAGTTTCCAAAAGAACGAAGTTAGTGATATCAACCACATTATTAATGGGTCTTAAGCCTACGCTTTCCAGCTTTGTCTTCAACCAATCAGGGCTAGTTGCAATGGTCACTCCCCGGATCGACCAAGCTGCATATCGGCTACAACCTTCTGCTTCAAGTTCTACGCTTTTCAGCAAATGTTCAGGTGGACAACTTACACTTGATTGAGAGGATTGTGAAACCTTAGGGAGAGTTAGTTTTGCATGATCGTAAAAAGCGGAGATCTCCCGTGCGACACCGAGATAGCTAAGGCAGTCCCCACGATTTGCGGTAATTTCTAATTCGAGGACCTTATCTCCGGAAAAAATCTGATCAATCGGGGTTCCAGTTTTTGGATTCCCAGACAAAAGAAGAAGGCCCTGGTCATCATCACCCATTTCCAGTTCCTTAGCACTGCACATCATTCCTTCGGATTGTACTCCGCGGAGTTTTGACTTCTTTATTTTGAATCCACCGGGAAGCTTGGCACCGGGTAAGGCTACTGGAACCCGATCTCCGGGTCTAAAATTGGTGGCTCCACAAACAATATTAGCAGATTTTTCCTCACCAATATCAACGGAACAAACACTTAATCGATCGGCTTCCGGGTGCTGCTCTTTACTGATTACTTTTCCTACCACAACCTTGTCCAAGTTCGAATTGGAAAAGCTCTCATCTTCCTCTACTTCAAGTCCAAGCATGGGAAGAACATCAACCAATTCATTTTGATTATCAGGGAGTTCGACATACTCCTTCAGCCAATCCAAACTAATCTTCATGAGACATTGGAGAATTGTTTCAAAAATCTTTGGTCATTTTGATAAAAATGACGGATATCATCGATACCGTGAAGGATCATGGCAACCCTCTCGATTCCCAATCCGAAGGCAAAACCCTTCCATTTTTCAGGGTCTAAGTCGACTAATTTGAGGACCTCGGGGTCAACCATGCCACAACCCATGATTTCGATCCACTTATTACTTAGTTTTCCTAAATTCGGAGCCTTCAGGTCCACTTCGAAACTTGGTTCAGTAAATGGGAAAAAACTCGGTCTCAATCGGGTTTCCAACTGATCTCCAAATAATTCTTTCAAGAAGAAATCGAGAACTCCCTTCAAATCTTTAACGGTTACTTTCTCGTCGACATAGAGTCCCTCTGTTTGGTGAAAGTTTGCAGAGTGGGTTGCATCCACCGTGTCTCTACGGAAGCATCTACCAGGAGCAATTACTCTAAGGGGTGGTTTCTCCTTCAGAAGGGTTCGGATTTGAACGGAAGAGGTGTGAGTTCGAAGCACATATGCCTCACTGGTTTTCCTGCAAACATTACTCCATTGGGAATTTGGAGAAAGGAAAAGCGTATCTTGAGCATCTCTGGCGGGATGGTCTTCCGGAGTGTTTAGGGCATCAAAGCAAAACCATTCCGTTTCCACTTCGGTAGCTTCGGAAACCGTAAAACCAATTTTCCTAAAAATGGAAACAACTTTGCGGCGTACGTTAGTTAGTGGATGGGTGCCTCCAAGGAATTGAGGACTCGCAGGGAGGGTAGGATCGATTCCAGTTCCCAAAGATGCCAAATCCGCTTGGTTTTCTATTTCATCCAAGGCGGATTTGAAGAGTGCCTCAACTTTTTTCTTGGTTTGATTAATTGCCTGCCCGAAGGCGGGTCTTTCTTCTTTAGAAAGGTTTCCGATTTGTTTGGCCGCTTTTGTCAAGTTACCATTCGGTCCTAAAATAACCGCTTTTGCCTGCTCCCAATCCGATCGACTTGAGAGGTTTGATATCCTTGTCTCCGTTTCGGCGACAATGGCTTGGAGATCGTTCTCCACGCCGTAAGCAAAAAGGCCCTTTAGGCCTGGATGGCAGCCTTCGCCTTCGCGACTAATTCCTTAAAGGATTCAGGTTCGTGAATGGCGAGTTCCGAGATGACCTTACGGTTCAATTCAATGCCTGCTTTGCACAAGCCATGCATGAACTCTCCATAGCGAAGGCCTTCTGCTCGACAAGCTGCATTGATTCGAACAATCCACAGTTGTCGGAATTCTGACTTACGTTTGCGACGATGAGAGTAAGCATATGCCTCAGCTCGATCAACGGCATCCTTAGCGTAGCGAAAGAGGCGTGACTTATTTCCGAAGTAGCCTTTGGCTTTTTTTAAAACCTTCTTGCGTCGTTTACGGGTTGCGGGAACGTTTCGTGCTCGTGGCATGTCAAAATCTCCTTATCGTGTTGGAATTAAATTGGTTTAGACGGAAAGGGCACGGATCACTCGGCGAGACATTCCATCTGCTAATACTTGATCTTGCCGACCAGATCTAATTTGTTTGACGGAGCGTTTTCTGCGCAAATGCCTTTGACCAGGTTTGCGAAACTTCACTTTGCCTGAACCAGTTACTTTAAATCTTTTAGCAATTCCTTTGTGCGTCTTCTTCATGGTGTTACGAGAAAAAGCGACTATTCTAACTTTTTAGAGGGTTTCGATCAAGCCAAATGACATCAGTTGTCATAAATAAGAAGACCAAGATAACTTTGGTAGCTAAACCAAGTGGCGAATACTAGGAAAAGAATCCAGCAAAACAGTTTGAATATTTTTTTCTTTAGCCAGTGAGAACCCTGAGCATTTTGACCGTCTCCACCAAAATCATGAAAATAATGAACCAGATCTCGGTCTTTGGAACGTCGATCGATTTTTTTGTAAGAAGAGCCATAAGAAGATCGATTTCGCAAATACAACCACTGGAAAATTTTATGAATCATTTTATGGCATCAGATAGGATTTTCCATTCATTTGTGAAAAATCAAGTCTTGTTACAGATGGAAGACCTTCCTTGTGGGCCCACAGGTCCGAGCCCACTTTAGCTTCAGCTTCTTCCAGCCATTCGGTCCGATAGACCAGTTGATGATGTTGTTTTCCTTTTTCTTTTTGAAATAAGCTTCCAAGTTTCAGGTTGTCAGCGAATCCAATCAATGGATCTGTTTTACCATCATACTTTTCAGGGAAATTTAAATTGTGGACCGTAAGTCCTTCATGATGATGCATTTCCAAGACCAACTTGGCGTACTTTGCCGCCGCTTTTGCCGAAAACTTTAGTGCATTACGGGTGGTAGAATCCAAATTTTGTCCACCACTTTCTCGGACTGAATCGAATTTTTCCGAAGTTATAGCCATACTCACTGCAATGGAGGGAATTCCCAAAAGGGATCCTTCCAAAGCAGCCCCAACCGTACCAGACGACAAAATCATGGGTAAGGTAATATTGTATCCCAGATTAATTCCACTGACCACTAAATCTGGTTCATCTGACATTAAATTACCATACGCCAAGTTGACGCAATCGGCCGGAGTCCCGTTTAGTGAATAGGCAATGGCAGGATACTTCTTTTCTTCCTTTGGTTTGAGTTTTTGGTTTCTTGAAATTGCGTGTCCAATCCAACTACGCTCTCCATCGGGTGCACATACCAAAACTTCTCCTACTTTCTTTAGTTCTTCAACCAGTGCTTTAAGAAACCCAGATTGGATGCCGTCATCATTGGTTACTAATATTAATGGTCTTTTTAAACTCATGTAAAAAAGGAGGATCGTGAAATACGATCCTCCTTTTGATAATCAAGTTTCTGCTAAGGGCAACTGATATTTAAGAAGCTAAGCTTTCGGTTTTCTCTTCTGTCGATTCGCTCTGGGAATTTTCCGGAGCTGTTTCTTCAGACGAATCGTCATCTTTACTTTCGCTTGGGTTCGCATCTTCCATAGCAGCACGGCGACTTAATTTTACTCTGCCCTTGTCATCAATGCCGATGCATTTAACCAAGATTTCATCTCCCAGTTTGCAAATATCTTCGGTCTTATTGACTCGAAAGTCGGCCAGTTCGGAAATATGGCAAAGTCCTTCTTTCCCCGGCAAGCATTCAACAAAAGCACCGAATTCTTTGACGCCTCGGACAATGCCGCGGTAGATTTTGCCTACTTCAATTTCGCCGGTTACCAGCTCGATTTCCTGCAATGCACGATTCATGGCTTCGGTATCGGTTGCATAGATTCGAACCTTACCACTGTTATCCTCGTCTATATCTATATTCGCACCGGTTACTTCGGTGATTCTTCTGATATTTTTTCCGCCCGGTCCAATCAAAGCACCGATTTTCTCGGGATCGATCTGTACGCTTTCAATACGAGGGGCATGTTCGCGGAGTTCTTTTCGATGGGAAGGAAGGCATTCATCCATCTTGTCAAGAATCTTCATTCTTGCCTCGGTTACTTGCTTCACCGCTTCCTTGGCAATGTCAAAAGGGAGACCTTGAATTTTTAAATCCAATTGGAAACCGGTTACTCCGTCGCGTGTCCCGCAAACCTTAAAGTCCATGTCTCCAAAATGATCTTCCGCACCGATGATATCGGTGAGAACCACATGTTTGGCAATTTCACCCTCTTCATTCATCTCGGTGACTAATCCGGTTGAGATTCCTGCGACATGTTGACTGATGGGCACTCCGGCATCCATCAATGCAAGAGATCCTCCGCAAACGCTTGCCATTGAAGTGGAGCCATTGGAAGACATAATTTCGGAAACGACTCGAATGGCGTATGGAAACTCGTCTTCGGGAGGGAGAATTGGAAGAACCGACCGTTCGGCAAGCGCTCCATGTCCGATTTCACGTCTACCTGTGAATCCAAAACGCCCAGCTTCACCAACAGAAAAGGGAGGGAAGTTGTAATGAAGGATAAAAGACTTTGCGGTTGGTCCACCAGTCAAACCGTCGAGGTCCTGGACATCTCGGCTGGTTCCTAATGTGCTAAGCACTAAAGACTGAGTCTCGCCTCTGGTGAAGATCGCGGAACCATGAACCCTTGGGAGTACTCCGGTTTCGCAAATGATTTCACGCAGGTCAGCAGGACCACGACCGTCGGCCCTTTTTCCCCGAATCAAAATATTTTCACGATAGACTTCCTCTTGAATTACCTCGAAAGCCATACTGACATGATCGGGATCAAAATCATCCCCGAATTTTTCTTCACATGCTTTAGAAGCTTCTTCCTTGATTTGATCAACTGCAATTTGTCGCTCTTGTTTGGAAGGAGCAAAAATTGCTTCTTCCATTCGATTACCGGTAATCTCCCTGCACAAATCAAGAACCAAATCCGGTACTTGTACCAATTCGAATTCTTTCTTTTCCTTCCCGCACAACTTTGCTAATTCGCGCTGTGCTGCGATGATATCTTGGATGGCATCATGTGCGAATTCCAAAGCTTCTACGAATCTGGCTTCTGGGATTTGATCCGCTGAACCCTCGATCATCATCATCTCTTTCTCACTCCCGACATAAATTAAGTCGAGGGCAGAGTCGTACATTTGTTCATTGGTAGGATTAATCACGAATTCACCGTCGATTTCTCCGAGGCGGACACAACCGATCGGACCATTCCATGGGATATCAGAAATCATCAACGCCGCAGATGCGCCATTTACCATTAAGACATCTGCCTCGTTGATCTGATCAGTTGAAAGAAGATATCCAATGACTTGAACTTCATTAAGAAATCCTTTGGGAAAAAGAGGGCGTAATGGTCTGTCACAAAGACGAGATGTTAGAATTTCCTTTTCCGAGGGTTTTCCCTCGCGTTTGAAATAGCCACCTGGAAATCTTCCTGCTGCGGTAAATTTTTCTCGGTAGTCAACGGTTAGGGGAAAGAAATCCTGTCCCGGACGAAGAGTAGCTGCAGCAGTTGCGGAAACGAAAACGGTGGTTTCCCCCATGGCTACGGTGACGGCTCCACTGGCGAGACCTGCTAGGGTGCCGGCAGATAATTGAATACCGAGTTTATCGGCGGTTACATTGTGCTTTTGGTTCATTATTCGTACTTGCGGTTGTTTGATTTTGTTTTGTTTTTCATCCTACCAACGGTTCGACCGGATTGTCTTGCCGAAGTCTCTGGTAACAAAATCTCCATACACGGCTGTGTAATGTTCGAAGAATTTTCTATCCAGAGGAAATTGCTCGTGAAATCACGAGAATGAAAGAGAAAAGAGAAAATTAGCGACGCAAAT
>MDSZ01051325.1_pt1 | contig 10033 bp, 17 predicted proteins | sample 811201 | NCBI WGS metagenome assembly MDSZ01 (sample SAMN05326647, study PRJNA326480) | marine metagenome | isolation source: seawater | place: Indian Ocean: North | collected 2010 | reverse complement strand
TCCAATGGAGGATATCGAATTTTACGAACATTTTCAAACAGGTATATTTTTCTATAATAATGGTGAAAAGAGCAGACTAAATGAATATTGCTTTGTGCACTTTAATGCACATAAAAATGTTTTGAATCTACTCGAAGGTATTCGGTTCTTTAATGAACGAATGGTCGTCGGTGGTAAATGGGTTTTTGAAGATACAGACCAGTTGAACGAACACCAGCATCAGATTTTAGATGAACTCATGGATGAGACTTCCATGGTTGAATGTGATCGTTATGAAGATATCATAGTTTTTGAGAAAGAAGAACCTCCAGTTGAGGAGGAGAGCAATGATGCCGAGTAGATACTGTTTGAAACATCCAAAGAGGGAATATGAAAGTATTACTACTAGCAGTAGCACTGCTGATAATAATGCCAGTAAAAGTCCAAGTACAACAATTAAATGCGGGTGCGTATGATGAGAAACTTATCGCATTCGAGGAGTCATTATTCACAGCAAGAAAGAAAAGTATAGAATGCATGGCTCTAAACATCTACCACGAGGCACGGTCACTGTCCACGGCAGGACGACTGGCGGTCGCTCAAGTAACACTCAATCGAGTTAAGTCAAAGAAATTTCCAAACACAATCTGTGATGTTGTATACCAAGGCAAACACTGGATCGCCAAGGATGGCACAAAGTATCCACGCAAAAACTTATGCCACTTTTCATGGTATTGTGATGGACGTAATGACAAACCTACAAACCAAAAAATGTATGATCAGTCTATTGAACTTGCCACACAGGTTGTTGATGGTAAGTGGCCGATGGACATAACTGATGGCGCCATGTACTACTATGCTGATTACATTGACCCACCCAGGTGGACTCAGGGTAAGATCAGAGCAGCAGTTATTGATGTGCATCGATTTTACAGATATAGGAAATAATGCCATATTATGATTATTATTGCAGTGACTGTGGAGTAGAATGGGAAGCAAATGTTAGAATGGCTGACCGACATAATCCACCAAAAGAGACTCATCCAGGTAACTGCCTGGAATCTGGGGATGAATGCAAGGCAAAACTTAAAGTAGTTGCACCTGAGTTGCATTCTGGGTATGGTATTAACGGGAGAAGAACAGATCAAAACTTCAAGGATATTCTACGTACCCAAAAGAAGTTTTATGACAAGGCAGATAAGGCACGTGCTGCGATGGGACTTCCCCCAAAGAAAAACACTATCAACGTAGATACATAGGAGATGTTATATTAGGAACCTTGAATGATTGAGATGGTCATGTAAACCTTTTAACTAGGATTTATTTATGGCGAGACGAAATCGTAGATCTCAAATCATTCAACTCAGTGAAGTTCCAACATTCAAACCAAATAAAATAAATATCCGTCCCCGCACGGAACGCCAGATGCATGCTTGTGAAGCATGGAGAGACGGTAAAAACCTCTCATTGTCTGGTTACGCAGGGACTGGAAAGACGTTCATTGCCCTACATCTAGCACTAAGTGCGGTAGAAAGTTACGGAGAGCAGGAGCAGATTGTCATTATACGTTCGACAGTTCCTACTCGTGAGTGTGGTTTTCTCCCAGGTACCATTGAGGAAAAAATAGAGGTATATGAACAACCATACTACGCATTATGTAATGAGCTAACAGGCGAGCATAATGCATATAATGAGTTGAAGAAAAAAGGTCTTATTGATTTCATATCAACCTCGTACGTACGAGGGTGCACATTGAATGATAAAGTAGTTATAGTTGACGAGATGCAAAACATGAATTATCATGAACTTGATTCCGTCATAACCAGACTAGGTAATAACTCACGATTAATTCTATGCGGAGATTATCGACAGTCTGATTTCACGAAGGAGAAAGACAAACATGGTATGATTACTATACTAAATATTCTCTCCCAAATAAGTGAGTTTAAGAGCATTGAGTTTCAACAGGAAGATATTCTGAGAAGTTCATTCGTCAAGCAATACATAATTGCAAAGGAAAACTCTAAACTTGCTGCTTAATGATAGGGGGACTACGGTCCCCCATCCAACAATCTAACACATCAATGTTTAACATTAAAGAAAATGGTATCCCCGATTTATCTACCAAGAACATCGACGGAAAACGGCACTACCTGGTCCCAGATCCAAGGACGGGTGAAACAGATGCTCTCGCGTATCCATCCATCACAACCCTGCTCGGGTGGTTTTCATCAGCAGGGATCTCAAAGTGGAGGGACAGGATCGGGCATGAAGAGGCGAATAAAATTACTGCGCAAGCAAGCAGAAGAGGCACCGCAGTACACAAAATCGTTGAAGATTATATCACCAACAAGATCACGTTACTTGAAGATTATATGATGGATGTGATGCCTACTTTTAAGGCAGACTTTCTCAAATTCAAACCTATCATAGACAAACACATAGGAGATATATACGGCATTGAGACTGCCCTTTGGTCACATCGTCTCCATGTGGCAGGTCGCTCAGACTGTATTGCTGAGTGGGATGGGGAGTTATCAGTCCTTGACTGGAAGACATCAAGAAAACTTAAAAAGAAAGAACACATAGAGGGTTACTTCCTCCAAGGTACATTTTACGCAAAGGCATATGAGGAACTGACGGGTCATAAGATACATAAACTACATATTATCATGGTACCTGAAGCAGAAGAACCTCATGTCTTTACTGAGAATGTAGATGACTGGGTACCAAAACTTGAACAAAGGATCTCAAAGTGGTACAAAGATGTCAAGAAATTAAACTTGCCAGAACTGGAAGATTCAGGTATAATATAGTTTCTATATATTTTGAAAGGAATATTAGGTATAACTTATGGATGTAAAAATAATCAACATAGACAAAAAGATCGACTGCGAGCATATGCTGGGCAAGTACTTGACTGAAGATGATGCTGACATCTTGGTTGAGAATGAGGCAGTTGATGTGTATGGTCCAAAGGGTGTGGGACAAACTGAGAATGATGAGAGCAACCTTGTCTGTTGCTTTAGACCAAATGCTTTCAACCAAGCAGAGATACAAGAGGCATATGAAGGGTTGAGAGAGGGTGCATCAGAATCTACCAATCGTGGTATCTCAGGTGGTCTCAATGTGAGTGGTTTGGATCATCGTCGCAGGGAACTTATTGATGGAGTGGAGTTGTTTGTGATGGGTTGGTTGAAAGATGTCGACAAGGGTCTTGAAGACCCCACACAACAAGACATACAGGACAAAATAGATTGGGCCACCGCAGCCAAGAAAGCAGGTAAAAAGTTCGGCAAGATCAATCGTGGCAAAACATGGCAACGCAAGAGGATGGATGCAGCAGGTTACAGTGGTATGTTGGGACCAGAGTTCTTTCAGCATTTTATTAAATCACTTGATGGATTAAACAAACATGAAATATCACAAAAGGCAAAGGACTTCTGGACAGAATTTGTCTCCTCGACAGAGACGGCAACGTCAGTTCTTAGTGGAATTGGTGGATATTTTGGTCGTTATCCTCGTATTCCATATTGTCGAACTACTGCATTTACTGCAAGTGATGCATCCCGTTGGGAAAAGTGCATTACGTACATTCAACGCACTGATGATTATTTTAGGAAGTTAATACCAGGTCGGTATGCTGTACAAAAGAAAGTTGCTGAGTCCTATGACCCAAGGTTTCGTATTGGTGAGACTGCCTTTACCACAGTCACAATCAATGCTAACTTTCAGACTGCCTGCCATCGTGATGCGGGTGACCTTGAGGAAGGTTTTGGTAACCTAACATGCACAGGCAAAGGTGAATGGGATGGTGGCTATACTATCATGCCTGAGTATCGTGTTGGTGTCAAACTCAAGCCAGGTGATCTGCTGTTGGCAAATGTATCAAGAGACATTCATGGTAATACCCCTTACACTGAGAAGGGCACAGGCAAGTTGGCTGAGTTCTCAGGTTCACGCATGAACATGAATGTAAACTTTGAACGTGTCTCACTGGTCTGTTATCTTCGTCGTAACATGATTGAGTGTGGATCATATGAATATGAGAGATTACGTGAGAAGTGGGTAAAAGACCTTCAAGCAGATGAGAGTCGACCTGAGCATAAAAAGTACGGCAACCTCAACAAATGGAATGGCATATTCCCAGGCATGTGGGAATCAGATGAATGGGTACATGTCTTACGTTCAAATGGGTTTGATGATGAAGCAAACAAAATCCGACCTGAAGCATCTAACACTTTAGAGAGTTTCTTTTAATGGCAAATGATAACCAATCACCACAGTGGAAGTGGTACATACAACAGGAAAGGGGAATGAAGGTTCCTAAGTTAAGAGAATTATATTATACAGGTGAAGTCCTGGATTTACCCAAGGACAGGTTTCAAGGTGAGGGTGATGACTTTCGCAAGGTAACAAATGCCCCTGATGAAATGTTGGGTAAAAAGTGGAGGGTGATAGGAATAGGAGGAGTCAACCCTGACTATGCCCAGTTATTGTACCAACAAAAAGAGACAAATAAAAAGAAAACCAAACAGGTTGACCCTGGACCAAAAGCAACGATTGATATTACCAAGTGGAAAAGTGGTGAATGGAAAGTCGCCAAAGTTCTCCTAAATAAAGACAAGCAAAGGGCAGACAAAGAATGGATGACCTTTGGTTCAAACAAAGCATATCGACAATATAAATATCTTGAAGAAATTATATCCAAAGGCAACAGTCGTGATTGGACTCAAGATGATGATTTCTCTTCTATGTATCTTATCAAGGTGAGAAGAGCGATAGGAAATATTATGAATAAGAGAGTAGAGTCTCAAGTTAGGAATGAAGCAAGAGTATTGATTCAACAAGTGAGAGACTTACTCAATATCCCCCCTTTAAATGACTTATGAAAACCCCAAGAATATCCGTTAAAGTTGAGCATGGCAAGGTAGCAACTGCCATGAACAAGTTTAAGTCTAAAGTTACTGCTGAAGATATTATCAAAGAAGTAAAAGGTCGGCAGTACTACATCAAACCTTCCCTCAAAAAGATTCTGAAACGCAAAAAGGCAGAAGCACAACGAAGAAAAGATGAGATCAACCTAATACAAAAAATCCTTGCTGAAGAAGAGCAGTGGAAAAAGTAACATGGCTTATTATAGATGGTCAACATCAAACTGGTACGCATTTTGGATGTCGTCAGATGCTACAAGCAAGGACGATGAACTGCTTGCTCTCTGGTTTAGTATGGAGTGTTCTCCGACCTTCAAGTACTCTGAGCTAAAAAATGTAACAGACATGGAGACAACCAAGTCTTTTCTATACAACAACTTTAAATCAGATTATGATCAGTTTGAACGTAGGGACTTCCATGAGGCATATATTGCCATACAGGAGTTCATTGAAGATGTTGATAATGGAAAAAGTTACAAAAGTTGAAAAAAACGTCTTTTTGGAATTTTTCGCTTGACATTTTCGTTTAAATCATCTATACTTATATTAAGTTGAAAATGAGAAACGGCAATTTTGCCAAACACTTGAACGAAAAGGTCATTATGGAAAAAGCAATCAGAAACACGAACGAATTCATGATCATGTGTTCACATGTTATGGGAATGAAAGACCCTGCTGAGGCACATGAAATGGTTGATTGGATCATCGAACAAACCAGTGATTGGATGGTTGATGAAGATGAAAGACATGCAATGGATGTCATGATTGAGGCAGTAACCAATGTTATCATTGATTTTGAGGAGATGGTAGCATGAGGCCAAAACTGAATCAAACTATCATACTCAGGGGCAAAACCCAACTGGGTAAAAATAGAGTTCGTGAGCATGGCAATATCTGCTTTGTTGTTAATGATTTTTCACGGACAATGCCACAACCTGCTATGTTTGGGATTAGTTCCAGGTTAACAGGATGGAAACGTAATATTGAATTAAATGATCCTGACTTTGAATGGGAGATTGCGAAATAATGTTGGATAAAATAGAACAAGCACTAAAATTAAGTACCAAAATCAAAAGACGATTATCCATTAATCGTAAAATGATTGAACGTCGTGACCTAAAAATCTTGGAACTCAAGGGTGAGATTCAAGAGTTAAAGCAGGCACACAGACGTGAACAAGAGCAGTTTTGTTGGCATGTTGACAAAATGTTGCTTAAGATAAATGATGCTATTGATCCTTCGATTAAAGACAACGTCTTCAAAAGACTTGAATCCGCAAATCCAAATCCCTTTGATGGAAACTTTTAGGAGAATATTATGAAACTCAATCTTCGCCAAGCACATGACCTTCAGAACCGCATCAACTCCACCGTTAAGGAGTTGCAGGATGAGATGGAACTGTCGGTAGACCTTTTTTATGAGGGTGACCCTGTCGGTACTCTCAGTAACAAGTCAAACAGGGCAATGTCTGACTTGGAGACCATTCAGAAACTGCTGATGATCAAGTCATCAGTTCGTGCTCAGGTCGCAAAGCAAAATGCCGATGTAGGCATTGATGAGCGACTGTCACAAATCGCATGCCTTACTCGCATGATTGAGGTGTATGAACGTGCCATGAGTCGTGGCATGAGACAAGACCTTCATGCTGTGAAGGAAAGGTTGGCCAGTCGTCGTGAGGCACATAAGGCCAATCCTGACAATGGTGATCGCTATAGTTGTAGTGATTGTTATAACGTCGAAGTATTCGACAAGAAAGATCATTCTGAGATCAAAGACCGCATCAAAAGTTTTCGTAGGGAAATACGTGAACTGAATGAGCAGGTTCTTGCTCTGAATGTTAATAGTTTTGTTGCCCTCGAGGATGGCGTAGTTCTCTTAGGAGACCTCGGCATTTCTTGATGGCCTGGGGGATAGGGTGGTTACTCCGAAAGGATAACAACAACCAAAATGAACTACCTCGGACGAAGACTCCAATCAAAATGCCTGTTTCCGTTGTTTTTTGATTGCTCACGCAGGGAGCACTTGCTGGTTGGGATCGTCCATCTGATGTTTGTTGGTGCTGATAGATCGAGAGATCGCTTGTTATTTGAGTTCCCGTACGTCCCCCTCCTTCCTTTTACTTTGTGAAAGTTTCGGGAATTTCTTATGAAAGTTACACTAGGCAAACCAGGTCGTAAAAATTCAGCAAACACTGTCGTCATTGACAACTTTGATACTTGGAACGTAGACTACACACTTGCCAGGATAATACATCCCCTCCTTGTCAAGTACAGAGAGAACATGCATGGCTTTCCTGAACTCTGGGAAGAGGGCATGGTCACTGCTCACACCTATGACAGACAACTACACTTTGACTTTATTGATGAGGATGTTGAACGTGATTATCTTCTCAAAAAGTGGGAGACTATTGTAGACAAGATGTGTCGTGCTTTTGGTATGATTGTTGAGAAGGAGAGATGGGAAGATACTTGGATGGATTTATCCTTCCATGAATACAAAGTCGAAGAGGAAAAATACTATGAAGCAGTCGATGAAGGTCTTGCCCTCTTTGCTAAGCACTATCATTCACTTTGGGACTAAATAATGAATGTTGAACTCAGCAATCCTCGTCACCTTTATACTTTTATTTGTAGGTCTCTTTATTGAAGTACTTGCAAGTGTTCTTGCTGTACTGGGTATGCAGACCATTTTTGGTGGCAACCTTGTCCTCATAACCCTCCTGGGTATTGGCATTGAGACAGCCAAAATAATGGTTCCCATCTGGCTCACCATTCAGACCAAAGTATCCACTATTCGAAAAGTAGTATTATGGACAGCAGTTGTCATACTCATGCACATCAATGCGATTGGAGTATACGGACAACTTACAACCTTTAGTCGTGATGTATTCTCTCGCGTAATCAAAGTCAATAATGAGATAGCAGATGTTGAGGAACGCATTAAACTTATTGATGTTAAGATTGAGCCAAAACAAAAGACCTTGGATCAGTTCACCAAGGCAATGGATGTGTACATCGATAAAGATTATGTAACAAGGGGTCTGAGGGAGCGAAGGAAAGATCAGGATGAGAGACAGTCACTGATTGATGAGATTGAAGTGTTGCAGAATGAACAACTTGAACTTCGCAAATCACTAAATAATATGTTAGCACAAAGGGGTGAGATTGAAGGGGACTTTGGTGCCCTCAGAGAGTTGACCAGTGTTTTTGTAGACAATCCAAATGAACACCTTCAACTGTCTTACTTATTGTTTATTTTCATGATCATGATATGTTTCCAGCCATTGGGTCTTATGATGGTAAGATCATCTGTAAGTGAACTCGTTGATCCCACTTCTGAAACTGCCAAACTACGCAAAAAACAAAAAGAAATCGCAGCAAAGAGGAAACTGGCTGAGAAGGATATTCAATCCAAGTCAAAGTTTTTGCTACAAAAACAAGAGGAACTTGAACTCAAGGAACGGATACTAGAGGATAAAGTTCATAGAATGGAGGATTAGTGGGTAACGTATTGTCACATTCTTTTTCATGGGAATGCGCAAATCAAATGGCACAGATGTCAAGGGATGCCTACCTTGAACCCAAGGAGTTTAAGAAGAAGTGGAAAAGGGCAAAGTTCATTGAAGGCGATGGCACCCAATGTTACATTTGGAGACCACCCAAAGACAAACAAGCAGGGGTATGGCATAAGATTGTTGTGGTCTTCAGAGGAACTGAACCCAATGAGTTTGAAGATATAAAGTCTGACCTTCAGTTTAAGAAAACAGCATCCGAGGGTGCAGGCAGTGTTCATTATGGTTTCAAAGATGCCCTTGATGATGTATGGGATAAAGTCTCAAAAGAATTAAAACCTGATGATGACATATATTTCACAGGTCATAGCCTTGGTGCTGCTTTAGCGACCTTAGCAGCAGGGAGGGTAAATACTGAGAAGGTTCATTTATATACATTTGGATCACCCAAGTGTGTAAATGGCATTTGGGGTCAAGACAAAGTGTTTCGTGAAAAGACATATCGATTCAGAAACAACAATGATCTGATCACAAAGGTGCCTTTCTTTGGTTATAAGCATTTTGGTAAAATGTATTACTTCAACAGCAATAATGAGTTTGTTGATAAATTCAACAAATGGTATTTGTTGGGGCAGTGGTTCAAAGGAACTGCCAAAGGTCTGAAGCAACTTAAATGGGATAGTTTTTCTGATCATTCAATGAATCATTATTGTTCACTCATAGAGAGCAAATTAGATGGCAACACTGACGGTATCGGAGAAGGCAAAGGAGAAACTGCTTGATAGTATAGCAGGTGAAGGACTTGATCCTTCAGACACCTATGTTCGTGTAGGTGCAAGACCTGGTGGATGTTCAGGTTATACATTCACCATTGAGACAGTCGACCATAAAGGCAAGGGGGAGGATGAGTACGACTACGGTGAACTTAAAATGTGTGTAAACAGATGGGATTTGCATAATCTCATTGGAACTGTTCAAGTAGACTTTCGTGATGATAATATCGTTGAACAGGGATTTGTCTTTAAACGTGCTGCTACAGGAGGTATCTGTGGTTGCGGTGAATCCTTTACCCCACTTGATAAAATGATTGGCGGGAAGGAAAATTTAGGATGGAAATAAATGAAATCGTTAATACTTACTGTGTCGTGTTTATTTGCCTTGCTATGGTTTATAAACTACACAGAGACAAGAGCACACCCTGACGGGGCAACACCTTTCTGGTATCCATCTGCTTGGATCTATGGATTCGTAGATGGTTGTGCCGATAAGATAGAAGAGCAGGGTGCCACTGGCCAGTTTCCCTGGGTCAACTCTATGTGGCCAGAGAATGTTCGTAGTATTTGTGGTTGTACTGTTGATGCATTGAGGCATGGTTTCACCTTTGAAGAGGTCGAGGGTGATTCTCAGAGAGTACAGGAGATGGTGAACCTAACTTTACCAGTGTGTATCGATGAAGAAAGACGAAATCTATAAGTGGCGTGGCGAGTATAAATGGCAGGATCGCCGAGACAAAATGAAGCAGAGTGTTGTGCCTTTTGAGACCTTTGCTAAAAGATTATTGGAGAAGGAACTTGAACGTAATCCGATTATCGTTGATCCTCCTGATGGT
>MDSZ01220100.1_pt1 | contig 10034 bp, 5 predicted proteins | sample 811201 | NCBI WGS metagenome assembly MDSZ01 (sample SAMN05326647, study PRJNA326480) | marine metagenome | isolation source: seawater | place: Indian Ocean: North | collected 2010 | reverse complement strand
CCGATCCGGCTGCTGTGTGCCCAACTCGACCGGTCGCGGGCCTCCTCCACAACGATCAAGCGCGACGTGGAATGCTTCGTCAGATCCTATGTCGCCAAGGTCGGCGCGGGCGCGGTCGACGATCAGGTAGAAACCGTACTTGGCGAACTAGGCCTCATGCGCGAAGTGTCATCGCGATCTTTCGCTTTCCGCCACGGACCCAAGCCCGGTCTGCCCGACGGCATCTTCCTTTTTGCCCTTGCCGATTTCTGGGCAAGGCGTGCGCCCGAACAGGCAACGCTCGCCATCGATACGCTGGCGTACGAGCCGGGATCGCCGGGGCGGATCTTCAAGCTAGACGAGGACGCGCTGATCGACCGGCTTGTCGATATCGAAAGGGCCGCCAAGGGCGCCTTTCTGTGGACCGATAGCGCAGGCGTGCGCGCGATTGCGAGGCGGGGAGAAAGCTTGCCCGATCCGGCCTCCTTCATCGCCAGCGCCTATCCGCACACTAAGGCGCTCGCGGCATGACCCAGACCTATCTCGCAGACCATGTTTCGGTCGCGCCGCGCTACCAGCGATCGGTCAGAATCGACGCCGATTTTGGCCAGGCCGACCCCCTGTCCGGTTATGTACTGCAAGGATCGGCGCGCGATGCGTTGACCACCACGCTCCGCCTCGCGACAAATGGCCAGGGCGCGTTCACCTGGACGGGCCCTTATGGCGGCGGCAAGTCGAGCCTCGCGCTCGCGCTTGCCTCCTACTCGCTCGGGCGCGGACCTGCCTTCAAAGAAGCGAAACAACTCCTTTGCGATGTGCCCGAAGTAACCGCCGTTTTCGGGCGGGCGCCCAAAGACTGGCTCTGCGTGCCGCTGAGCGGTCGGAGGGGCGATCCGGTTGCCGACCTGCGCGAAGCGCTCGCATCAGCAATCGCTGGCGAGCCGGGCCACGCGCGGACCAAGCGGTCCAAGATGGAAGCCGCTGACGGGCGCGATATCGTCGAGCGGCTGCAGCGCGAGGTTGAAGCGCGTCCCAAGGGCGGGGTTCTCGTCATTGTCGATGAACTGGGCAAATATCTGGAAGGTGCTGCCGATCACGCCATCGACATCCATTTCTTTCAGGATCTCGCAGAGGCCGCCAATCGCAGCGAGGGAAGACTTATCGTCGTGGGCGTGCTGCACCAGGCTTTCGAGCGCTATGCGGATCGCCTCGGACAAAGCGTCCAGGACGAATGGCGCAAGATTCAGGGCCGCTTCGCGGATGTCCCGATCATAACGGCGGTCGACGAGGTCATCGAACTCGTCGGTCGTGCTGTCACGACAGAGCGTTCGCACCCTCAGTCGCATGCGATTGCTGCCGTTGTTGCGAGCGAAATTGCCGAACGGCGACCGGGTGTGCCCAAAGACCTTGCGGAAAGGCTCGGCGATTGCTGGCCTCTCAACCCTGCGGCGGCAGCGCTGCTTGGGCCGATCACCCGGCGGCGTTTCAGCCAGAACGAACGCAGCCTGTTCGGTTTCCTTGCCTCGGCCGAACCCAATGGCTTCACCGAATTCCTCCAGCGCACGACACTCGCCTCGGGAAGAACCTTCGGCCCGGCAGAACTGTGGGACTATCTGCAGGTCAATCTTGAACCGGCGATCATGGCTTCGCCCGACGGCCATCGCTGGGCACAGGCGGCAGAGGCGATCGCGAGGGCGGCCCGCGACGGCAACTACCTGCGCTTGCAGATCGCGAAGACCGTGGCGGTCATCGATCTGTTCAGCAATGGATCGGGGCTGGCAGCCTCGTCCCGGACGATTGCGGCAAGCCTCGAGCAATCCGATACCGAAGTCGAAGAGCAGCTTGCCAATCTCGTCAAGATTTCTGCGCTGGTCTACCGTCGCCACCTCGGCGCCTATGCAATCTACGCCGGAAGCGATTTCGACATCGAGGGCGAAATCGAGGCCCGCATCGCCGAACGCGGACGGCTCGAGATAGCGGCGCTGAACGACCTTGCCTCGCTGCAGCCGATCTTGGCCAAGCGGCACTACGCCGAATACGGCACTCCGCGCTGGTTCGACGCGCAAATCGGCGAACTGGCGCCGCAGGGGCTGGGTCCAAAAGACGGCCGGGTGAGCGCCGGGGCAGCTGGCAAGTTCCTGCTGCTACTGCCTGGGATCGACGTCGATCCCGACGAAGCGGAGGCGAGCGTGATCGAAGCCTCGCGCACGAATCATCGGCACGGTCTGCCCGTGATTGTCGGTCTTGCCTCGAACAGTGCGGACATTCGCAAAACAGCGATCGAGCTCGAAGCTGCGCGCGACGTGCGCAACGAAAGCCCCGAACTGGCCGGCGATGCAGCCGCCCGCCGCGAGATCGATGCCCGGATCGCCCATCTGTCCGCGCAGCTGGAAGGTCTCCTGAGAGAGGGATTCGAGCGCGCGCACTGGTTCGACACGGGTAAGCCGCTCGATTTGGATTCGCTATCCTACGGCCTGTCGCAGGCAGCGAGCGATATCGCCCGGCGGACTTTCCGGCAGGCTCCGATCGTGCATTCCGAGCTCATCAATCGTCGGCGGCCGTCGAGCAATTCCAATGCGGCGCTGCGAGCCCTGTTGCATGCTATCGTAGTCGGCCGCGGCGAGCAGCACTTCGGGATCACGGGCTATCCGGCCGAAAAGGGCCTAGCGGTCACCGTTCTGGAACGCGCGGGTCTCTATGTTCGGCAAGGCGAGCGGTGGGACTTTGTTCCGCCCGACGAGACCAGCACCTTCGCCCCTCTCTGGTCGCTGACCGATGGCCTGCTCGAAGCCGGCGAGCAGGTTTGTGTTGCCGACATTTACCGGGCGTGGGGCGAGCCGCCTTACGGTGTGCAGCAAGGCGTAATGCCCCTATTACTCGTGACCTATCTTTTCTCGCGCCGTCACAGCACCGCGGTCTATGCGAAAGAGGCCTTCCAGCCGGCCATATCCGATCTGGTCATGGATCTTCTGCTGCAGGATCCCGAACATATTGCGCTAAGATCGGTTCCGACCGATGCCGCGAATGCGGCTGCACTGAAGCAGTTTGCAGCCGTCGCGGGCGAGTTCGTCGAAGAGGCGCCGTCGGAGGAACCGCTCGAGATAGCGCAGGCTCTCGTGCAGTTCGCCTACACGCTGCCCAACTGGTCGCGCAAAGCGCAGGCTGCGTTCTCCAAACAGGCAGTCGACGTGCGCCGACTGCTGCTCGATGCGGACGATCCCTACCAGCTGCTCTTCGTCGATCTGCCCGAAGCGCTGGATGCTTCGTCGGGCAAGGACATCGCGCATGCGCTGCGCAAAGCTTTGGGCGAACTCGATCACGCCTACCCGGCCATGATCGAGCATCTTAAAGACCGAATGCTGGAAGGCTTGAAACACCGCGACGCAGAAAATCTCGCCGAGTTGGTGGAGCGCGCCAAGCGAATAGCGGGTCACGGGGGAGACGACCTCAAGCTTAGGGGCTTCATCACCAGGCTGGCCGAGTTCGACGGGTCGACGCAAAGCGTGGCGGACATTTGCGGTCTCGTGATGGGCAAGCCGGTGACGACGTGGCACGATCTCGAGCCGAGCCGCGCGGCGATGCAGCTTTCGGAATATGCCTACCGGTTCCGCCGCGTGGAACTGTTCGGCGACAACGACCAGCAACCGACACAGACCGCGGTCATGGTGATGGCAGGTGTCGGGTCGACCGAGCGAAGCGTCGTGCGCAGGGCACAGATTGCAACCGGGGCGCAACAGCGCCTCGGGCCGCTCTTGGACGAGCTCGGCAAGACGCTCGACGCCGCACAGCTCGAACCCGATATGGTGCTCGCAGTGATTGCAGAGCTAGCGCAGCGTCACATCAAGGACGACGGGGAACGCGATGTCTCGGTTGCGCTGAGCGCGGAGAAAGAGGCGTGACCGGCCAGGCGATGCATGTACTGGGGCTTTCCGGCGGACGGGACAGCGCTGCCCTCGCTGTCTGGATGCGTGATCACCTGCCCGAACTCAACGTGCAGTACTTTTTCACCGATACCGGCAAGGAATTGCCCGAGGTATATGATTATCTGGGCCGTCTTGAAGGCTTTCTCGGCAAGACCATCGAAATGCTCAACCCAGGCCGGGACTTCGATTTCTGGCTTGCGGAATACGGCCATTTTCTACCCTCCCCGCGTACCCGCTGGTGCACCCGGCAGCTCAAGATTCAGCCGTTCCAAAAGTGGCTCAAACCCCATCTTGATGCGGGAGTTGAGGTTCATTCCTATGTCGCGATCCGGGCCGACGAGCCGAACCGTTCGGGCATGATCACGACCCATCCCAACATGCACGTCCACTTTCCCCTTAGGGAGGCCGGTCTCGACAAGGCATCGGTCATCGGTCTGCTGGAAAACTCCGGGCTCGGCCTCCCGGACTACTATCGCTGGCGCTCACGCAGCGGCTGCACGTTCTGTTTTTACCAGCAGAAGATCGAATGGGTGCGGCTAATGCGCGAGCACCCCGATGCGTTCGAAGAAGCCAAGCGCTACGAGAAATCAGCTCTCGAGCACGGATCCCCGTTCACATGGACAGCCAATGAAAGCCTGGACGAACTTTCCCGACCTGAAAGAGTGTCGGAGATCGAGCGCCAACATGAACAGCGAAGGGCGCAAGCGCGCGCGCGTCGAGTGCCTAATCCGCTTAGGGCCCGCTTGAACGGCACCGAGGCAGATGAATTCCTTGATGAAGACGATAACGGTTGTCTAATTTGCCACAAGTAATTTGCCATCCATTCATTATTTCTCGTTAAGGTTTTGGCGATGTTTAAGGTTACAGCGAGAACAGTTCTTGAGCTTGGCTCTGAGCTCATCAGCTCGGACGTCATCGCTTTCTATGAGTTGGTCAAAAACGGCTTCGACGCTGGTACCAAGAGCGGCGTGGAAATTCGATTTGATATAGTCTTGGGTTTGCGGAGCTATTCGTCGCTTCGCAACCGGACTCAGGAACAAGAGGTGCCTCTTGATAAGCTTAAGACGCGCTGTTTATCAGAGCTAGATGCGGGGGCTGCTTCGCTTTACGCTTCCGCCAAAACGTGCATCTCATCGGCGAAGTCTTACGAAGAGCTTTTTAGCGCGCTGGAAGAAGTCTACTCGTTGAATTCAATTCGCGTGATCGACTCAGGTACCGGCATGTCCAAGACTGACTTGACCGACAAATTCCTTGTGATCGGAACTCCGTCGCGGAAGATCGCAGTAGAGCGGTCTGTCGCAGAAGGTAAGGACAAACCAGATTTCCTCGGGGAAAAGGGGCTTGGGCGTTTATCCGCAATGCGTCTGGGCGACACGTTGTCGATCACAACGGCTCGCCGCAAAGATTCGAAAATGAATCGTCTTGAAATCGATTGGAGAGACTTCGAAGACGTCAACAAAATGATTGAGGACATCGACATCGAGCCGCGCACCTACGGTGCCAAGCCGTCGAAAACTTACTCTGGAACGACCCTCACAATTTCGCAACTCAGTGCGGATTGGAGCGAGGATCGCGTGAAGCAGTTAGCAGCGAACGAGTTTGCCTTTCTTAACAACCCGCTGCTGGATATCAAGAATCGTCCTCGGATCGCATTGTTCTGGAATGGCGAGAGGATCGCCATCCCTTTATTGGGAAAGAAGTTTCTCGATTTGTCGCATGCGAGCATCCACGGGGAGTATAGCGTTGGAAAATCCGGTCCAGAACTCACTCTCAAGATAAAAATCAATGACCTCGGATTTGATCACCCTATCATCGAAGAAGAGCTTCGCTTCGGGAAGATGGATCTAGTCGCAATGGTGCGCGGCAGAGGCGAGGGAATTCCGGAAGATGCATTGACTGATCTGGGTCGTTTCTCGTTTGAAGCTCACTGGTACAACCGTAGGCGAATAAAAGCAGCCGGTGGGATGGATCGAGAACAGATCCTGAAGCTCCACAGGCAATGGGCGGGTATCCGCATGTATCGCGACGACTTTCGCGTGTACCCCTATGGACAAGAAAAGGATGATTGGCTTGAGCTCGATAGAACGGCGCTGATGTCAAAGGGATACTTGCTCAACAAAATCCAACTTGTCGGTCAGGTTAATATCAGCCGCAGTGCCAATCCCGGCTTGGTCGATCAGACCAATCGAGAGGGGTTGCGGGAAACCCATGAACAGCAGGCCATGCTTAGGATCGTACAGTTATCCATCCAGGATCAGCTGCGCAGTGCTATGAAACGGGCTGAGACCAAATACAAACCGAAGAGAGCGAAGCCGGTTAAAGCCAAGACCGAGATTACAAGACTCAAGACGCGCGCACAAAAGGCTATCAGTAATCTGCGTGCGGTCACGCCTCGTAAAGATCAGGAGAAGATTGAGGAGCTACAACAAACGTTGCATGAACTCACCGAATTGGCAAAAATCCTTCGTGAGAGGAACGCCGAGGTAGAAGGTGATGCAAAGCTCATGCAGGATATGGCCGGCATCGGGCTTTTGGTGGAGATAGTAGCTCACGAGCTCGCGCGAACCTCGGAACACGCTTTGGACCGTATCAGAGAAATTCAAAGCACTGCCACGTCGGACGAAGTTGTTGCCGGGCTCGACGGCTTGGCAGCCTCAATGAAAAGCATTCACAAGAGGCTTCGAATTCTCGACCCGCTCAGTGTGAGCGGACGGCAGGCTCCAGAAACCTTTTCGCTCACAAAGCTCATAAACGAGACCCTAGAAGATCATCAAAGCCAGTTCGCAAGACATGGGATCACGCTATCCTACGACCCACCGGCCGATCCTATGAAGATGAAAACAGTGATGGGTTACGTCGTGCAAATTTTTGAGAACCTGCTTGCAAACTCAGTCTATTGGCTGAGTTTGGAGAAAGACAATTCGCCTATGTTCGAACCGCAAATTTCTATCGAACTTCTCCCATCACCAAATAGAATTGTGTTCTCAGACAACGGACCCGGTATCGATCCCGAGCACCAAGATCGAATCTTCGAAATGTTTTTCTCCCTCAAAGAAAGTAAAAAACGGCGCGGTCTAGGACTTTATATTGCCCGCGCCAATGCGACGGCCGCAGGGGGGTCGCTCGAATTGCGTGATGATCTAGAAAATGCCTTCGGGCGTCTCAATACTTTTGAATATTGTATTTCGGAACGAGCTTGATGGATCTGAGCGATATAGGCGTAAAGACCGCGCTAATTGTTGACGACGGTGTTGATCCGTCTCCGCTAGTGTCGGACCTTGGCGCTGTAGGTGACGACTGGTCTGTGTTTTGGGCTGACCTGAGCGAAGCCGACACAGAACTGTTGGCCCGCATCTATCCGGAATATACAGATATCGATGCCGAGGAATTAAGCCAAGATCAGGCCTTTGTGACGCTAATGTTCGAAAATCGTTCCGCGTTCTCGAATGCGGCTCTCGACAAAGTGTTTGAAACTTTTTTGGGCAATCAGCGACAGGTTCGAAAATTCATCGACGTAGCCTCTGGTAAGCTTGAAACGATTGGCTTGCAGGTCACGGAGGTCGGTCGTGATTTCGAGGGAAGCGCGATAGAAACGGACCTCATAATTTTGGACCTGTTCCTTGGTTCTTCCCAAGCCAACAAGGACAAAGAGCGGTCGATTTACGGATTGAAGGGGGGTCTAAAAAACCGCCCTGACAACCCTCCCATGGTCCTTTTGACATCCGCGCACAACGATCTTCACACTCTGCGTCATGAATTTCGTGATGACACTGGATTGCTCGCTTCCGGATTCCGAACGATCAAGAAGTCCGAAATCCATGAGGATGGCCGGTTGGAACAACTGGTTTTTGAGCTCGCTGAACATCGTGATGACGCGTTGAAGCTTTGGGCATTTCTTCAGTCGTGGGATGCTGGGATATCGAACGCTCTGAAACGCGCAAAAAAAGAGGTCAGAAAACTGGACCTTGAAGATCTCTCTCATGTGAAACGGATGCTTTCCACTGAAGGGGTCCCCCTGGGCGGCTATATGGTCGACATCATGGATGCCGTATTGGCGCATGAACTAGAAGCAGACCAAGGCGTCATCGATGCAGCAGCCAATCTCAACTCTTTGCAGGCAACATCCTATCCTCCGAACTCCATCACAGGGAACAAGAACACGCTTGAAGTCGTGCGTAAGACGCTTTTCGTGCACAACAATAGACAGCAGCTCGATCCTTCTGAAGGCTTTCCCGTCTCGTTGGGAGACATCATTGCGATACCTGCTGAAGCGGATAGAGACGAGGTACGTAAGAACACAATATTTGAAAGCGAAGAGCGACGCGTCTTTCTCGTCCTGACACCGGCATGCGATCTCATCCGCGAGAACCCAAAGGCTAAGCGCGTCTTGCTTCTGGCAGGCGCGTATCATGATCAAGGCGCACTCAATTTGCGAGCCGCGATGCGCGGTGAGTATACGCCGGCGCTGGATTTGGGCGCGGGCCAGCGCGGCGTCGTTACATGGGACCTCAAACATATTGAGACTGTTAGCATGGAGACGATCACCAATCTCTTGAGTGACGAGGGGCCGTGCGTGGTCGCAGCAAGGTTACGAGAGCATCCAGCAATTGCTCTGCAACAGAAATTGCTCAGTGGCTTGGGTCGCGTCGGCGAATTGAAGGCTATGCCCTCGATGTTCCCCGTGCATTGTGTAGTCAGCTACACGAACCAAGAGAAGGAACTGACAGCACTCCCTACGAAACTTGATGGCATTTTGGTCGATGACAAGCCGGGCCGACTGGCTTTCGATGCGGCCCTAAGGTTCGATTTTATGCGAGAGGTTCGCTCAGCTTGCGCAACGGTTTACAATACTAGCGAGGACAAGCTCAAGGCGGCCTTGGCGCCGAGCGTACTGGATGCCCTCTTCACAAAGGGCATCAATTACAAGCTTGACGGTAGTATGAAGAGCTGTGTCGTCGAAAGCAGCAATGGCAGCATCGAGATTGGCAAAATTATTCTCAATCAGTCCGTCCAAGAGGCATTTTCCAATCCATCTGAACATCAAGGTGCTGGTTTGCTATTTGAGCTTTCGGAGGAAGCTCCGATTGAAGGGTCATAGCTGTCAGAGTTTTGCTTGGCGCGCTTAGCTGGTGGGCGACTGAGGCTACTAACGGTCATGACGGTTCAGATGGAGGCTTGAGATCGCAGTTTTTGCAGCCTTTCAGAACACACCTCGTGCACGACCCGACCAAGGTCCTCGACCTGTTCGCCAAGCCATTCGAGCTCTTCCTTGGTGATGCGGTAGTGCTTTGAGTAGCGCGCCTTGACGTAGGCTTCCTTGAGCTTCTCGAAGCGGGCGCGATCACGCTTGGTGAAGCGAGGCCAGACGTAGGTCAGGCGTGGGTCGATCCGCTCGGCCTGCGTGCGAAGAAAACCCAGATTATGCACATGCGGGGTGTAGAAGGTGCAGACGAGCAGAACAGTATGATATAGTCTCTCGCAAGACTGATGAAGGATGAACGCTGCTTCTTTCGTCCGGCCGTCGGCCCAGAGGCCACGCGCGGTCTTGAGATAAACAAGCGCACTTGGGTACCACTCGTCGAAATACTCCTGCGCCATGCAAAGCGCTTGCTCGGACGTCTTGGGTTTTGGCGTGTGCAGTTCGGTATCGTCGGACTCGTAGAGCGCAATCCCATCCTTGGCGACATCCATGAAGAAGTAGCGGCCATGGGCCAGCCCATCGTTCACTTCCTGCAAGGTATGGACAATGAAGTTCACCGGCGTGTTGAGCGTCTTGGTGACGCCGTATTCCCGCATGAGCCGATCATCGAGCTTCGACCAGTACTTCACCCGGTCGACCAAGCGCTTGTCATTGACGATAACCAGCAGATCATAATCCGATTGGTAGCCTTTGGCCGTGTGAGGTTCGTCGACCCAAGTGCCGCGCGCATAGCTACCGTAGAGAATGACCTTCAGGATGCGACCGGCCTTCTTCCACTCGTGCTTGGCGAGCGCAAAGGCATCATCGAATTCTTCGAAAATCAGCTGCACCACGCGCTCAAGTTCGCGTTGCTTTTGCGGAGGCAGATGATCGAGTTCGGTGCGCATTACTGGACCTTTAGCAAGCACTTGGAATGGTTGCACCCTCGCATT
>MDSZ01019365.1_pt1 | contig 10034 bp, 4 predicted proteins | sample 811201 | NCBI WGS metagenome assembly MDSZ01 (sample SAMN05326647, study PRJNA326480) | marine metagenome | isolation source: seawater | place: Indian Ocean: North | collected 2010 | reverse complement strand
GGGAAAGTAACACTATCAGCATCTGAATTATATACACCATTATAGGTATACAAAATAATTGTCGTTTTATTATTATTATCAGTTACATAAAAATATGGGATATTTTCTCTTCTTTCAAACTGTTCTTTAGCTGTATTATATGTTGTAAAGTTACCAATTACTACATCTAAATTTTGACTTCCTGCATCTAAAGAAGCGTTTGCTAAAAATCCGTTGTATAAAGTAGGTAAATCTGGATTAGCGAATTTTGAAACAGAATACAAATACATCAAATTGCTTTGAAGTTTATATAAACTGTTGTTAAAATTATCACCGTTTACTAATTCATTTGCACCAAGTAAAATATCGTTTTTACTGAAGGGTAATGAAATGACAGAGCTTAAACCTCTGTTAAACGAATAATCATATTTTTTAAATTCTTCTGATATTTTAATCATTATCTACTTCCCAGTCAATATTATTTAAACGTGTATTTGCAGGTATAACCCTTACTATGTTTTCGTTTATATTTTTAGATATGTTATCCTGTAAAGATTTTTCAGTAATACCTGTATCGAGAACTTTAATATTAAACTGATTACTTTTTCTACCCGGTAACTTAAATTTAAAGAACTTATCTACGTTTTCAATAAAACTTCTTTTTCCTGTAGGTAACTGAAAATACAAATCACTAATATCATTCCTTGATCTAATAATATTAGCTACATCGTAAAGATATAAAGGCTTGTTATACATGTAAAAATCTTTTATGTAAAAATTACCGTAATTATAGTAGTTTACGTCTCTTAAATTTTCATTTAGTTTGTTGTTACCATAACTCGGTTCTGTTCCAATATAGAAAGCATTGTCAAATATAGTACCAAAGCTATATTGTGAATCTTGGAAAGTATAAGAATCAATATTAATTCCATCCAAAACTAAATTAAACAGACCTTTAGTGGTATCTAAAGATACTGAAAAGTTGTGGTAACCTGGTCCTATAGATGAAAGAGGCACTTCTAAAGTTGCAATTTCATATGTTTGAACGTCAAATACATTAGGTAACCTTAGTTTACAAGTTAAAGTTTCCCCTTCATTATAATTGTTTCTTAAGTAGTCGAAATTATTAATATTAGTATTATTATCAAAACTGTTTGACTCTGTCAAAACTAAAGTACTTGTAGTACTACTCGGGGATGAAAAATTAGTATCTATTTTGGTTAATGAAGGTATATAAAAATCACTTCCTGTATTACCAGCACTTAAAAATAAAACCGATAATAGATTTGTATTCAGTTCACCATTGTAAAATTCATTTATAACGTCTATACATTTTCCTTGTGAAAATTCTATACCTGTGTAAGATGATAACAAAGCATTATCACCTTTAAGTACATTATAGTCTAATGTATTAACTTTACAAACTTTTATATTGTCGTATATACCGTATAAATTACCCACGCTATCAAAAGTATAATCATTAAGATTAGAGACTTCTAATTTAAACCCAATTGAATCGTCATTTATATTAAAATATTGTAATGAAGGTTTATTGTAAAAATATACTTCATTACCTAGAAATTTTGGATTAGTTCCTGATAAAAGACAAACTACGTTATCCTTAACTGCTATACTATGGTGCTCGTCTCCTAATTTTTTAACCGTGTAATTAGATAATGTATTGCCGTTGACTATTTTAAGGCTAGTGCTGTCTAATCTATACCAATCTAAGCCGTTGAGTATAAAAATAAATTTACCGAAAGCATAAAATGAAGAATTATTTTCATTGTCTATTTCTTGTATATATTTCTTATCTAAAGTGGTGCCTATATAATTATATTTTGTTACATTACCTTCGGTATCAAATACAAAAAAGTTACCATTAGGTTCGTTTTTAACTACTTGTATAATTTGGGTCTCATTATCTAGTTCTTTAAGTAATTCACCAAATGAATTAAAAATATAAATAAATCTTCCTTTAAATGAAACAGTATGAGGAGTAATTCTTCTATAATTGTATATCCCAAACCCTCTGTCACTATAATTTCCTACAATTTGTGACCCTATAGGTTTAGTATTGTCTTCAATTTTAATATCAAAATTAACTGAAAAATTATCAAATGTTGATACATTATCTAATGGTGTATCTAAAGCTTTTGCAAAATAGTTTCCATTAAAATTAATTTCATTTACAAAATCTTGTTTAATATAATCTTTATCAAAATATCTTTTAAAGTTATCAAAAATAATATTACCGGAAAGATCATTAACATATGTTTGTGCATTTACATTACCGACATGATGATAAGCATACAATGAGCCCTTTTCAAAAGTAAGATCGCTTTTTTTATCAAAAATATCATATGCGTTAAAATCTATTCCAACGTTACCCGAAATGGTATCAAAATTTGTCACCAAACCTTCTGAAGGGTTTGTTAAAGCTTCGTAATAAGATATATTTCTTGGATTATAATACCTATGTACCCAATTTCCTTCATCGTTTATTGTTTCACCTCCTGATAACCAAGTGCAAAGATAAGCTCCTGTTTGAGTATCAGTTACGTCACCAAAATTAGAACTGTATTTGTAATCATTAAGACGTTTAAAAATTTTATCTGAATAGTAAGGTGTATCACTAGGAATAGCTCCAGATATAACTAAACTTGAATCATTAACGTTTAATTTTTGATATGGGTAAATATCAAAAGGTATATGAAAATAATTCAAAGTATCGGGCTTTAAAATTTTAGAAACCGTGTAGCTAGCAAAGCCTAGACCTATATTATAGTTACCTTTTTCTTGATTAACTCCTGTAAAAAGATTTTCATAATATCTATGTTTAAATGCTGGTTGGTTTATAAACACCCCACCAAATGATTGTTCATTATTAACAGTCTTTTGGTTTTTTAAATTTAAAATATTGAGATTTAAATTCTGTAACTTATAAGGTTTAATTGAATAAAATTCATTATTAAAGAAAAAATTGGTATTATAGTCATATGTGCTTTTTTGCAAATCTACTTTTAATACTCCAGATGAGTCAGGCTTCATATAAACATAATTTGAAGTTGAAAGTTTTGCGTTTAAGCTTGAAGGATTCGTTTTAAGGTTAAAAATTTGAGTAGTTTTAAAAGTGTCAAAAGTCTTTATACCCGATAATGATGACAGCATCGTTATTTTTGATGTAGATATATCATACGTAATATAATTTTCCTTATCATATATCTTTTTTGAAATAATTAGTAAATCTTCCGCTTCATCGTATATGTAGTTAAATAAACTTAAATCATCATTATAAGCAGTAATAAACTTAAAAGATGTAGAAAGTTTATCGTAAGCTAGATATCTTTTAGTAATATCAATTGTATTGCTTATCGTGCAAGAATAATCCTTAAAAAATTTAATTTCGAAGTACCCATAATTTTGATTAAGCTCAGATTCAAAATTATAACTAAAAGCGTTATTATAAAGAGGGTTGTTATTGTCTATTGTAAGATATCTAGACTCTGATGTTATACCTCCGGTAGAATTTATAGCTATATAAGTAGTAAAAACATACCCTTCAGGTAACTCTAAATTGTCTAAATTTAAGAAATTATTATATGAAAAATCATTTGAAAGATAAAAGTTACTATACTTGTTTGTTGATGTATCTCTTGTAGATGACAAACATTGATCTAAAGTTAAATTTACCCCGTGATAGCTATTTCTAAAATCTTTATCAAGCTTGACTTGTTCGTCTAAGTCATAGTTAGCCGTAAGACTTACAAAATTGTTGCTATTGAGAACCTTTACATCCATCAAAGATATTTAATGGGGAATCATATTATTAGTTTTCTCTTCTTAACGAAGCTTCATAATAATCAAACCTTTCATGGTAAACAGGTGTTGCAAGTAAAATAGCAGGTTTTATGTTACCTTTAATGGTTTCTTGAAAGATATATGACATCCAAGTTTGTTCAAAAGGGTGAGGCCAAGTATCAGTTAAAAACATTTTCTTATTACCGGCTTTAGATACAATTTGAGGCCAATTGCAATAAAATACTTCACCTTCTGCATAAGCTAAACCGTCTAGAGATTTAATTGCGTTATACTTCGTAAGGGGAGCATTAGGATCTAAACCATTAGCAGGAAGATATTTTTTCTCTGGCCAATGTTGTTCTCTAAATTCTTGAGGAACATTATACCAAGCCCATTGAGTTTTATTATCTCCGAAAAATTCTGAAAAACAAAATTTAAGTAGATCGTAACCCTCTTTTTCCATAATCTTATGAACCTTGTTATAAAGGTCTGGTACAAAAGTAGGAAAGCCATTAACACATGTACCAGCAAAATCATTATGAATATACATATCGTCTTCTAAGAAGATATAATAATCACCGTCAGTTTGGTCAAAATGTTCAGCTACCCATTGACGACCACCACAAATTCCGATATTATCTTTTTTAACTTGCGTAAAACCGTAAAGTTCGCATATCGCGTCATATTCACTTTGAGTTGATTCATCAACTGAATTATTAAGAACCACCTTTTCACACTTATCAAAAAAGTCACCGTATTCGCTCCAGTTTTCGCATAAGCGTAAAAACTGAGAAGGTGAATTATATGTTATGACATAAAGATAAGTTTTTAACTCATCCAAAGGTCTTATCTTTCTAGTGGTAATTAAATCTACAGTATCGTTTTTTAAATTTTCAAAAAAGCATTCTATTAAACCATCGTCCCTAATCATTACTCTGTCAATAATATCACTATGTTTATAACAAAGTATTGTGAAAATAGACTCTTCAGTACCCATTTGTTCTTCATCAAGAGTCGCTTTTAAGTAATCATAATATAGACTGTTTACCTTTTCAAGATAATCTTTATGACCTCCAAACACACCAGCTCGAGCTACATAGGTGGTTTTATCTACATTACAATATTCGCGAAGCCTATCATGATCAAATCCATGAATTTCATGATTTTCATATGGAAATGTAATGAACAAAAACTTTTGCAGATAGTGGTGTATTTTGTTTATAACTTTATCATGAGTAAAGTATCCTTGATGAATAGTGTTAGTAATACCACCGTCAACCCATAAGAAATAATCTGTATCAAATGGGTTTGAAATAGCAGCATCATTCATAAGAAACATTTTACTCATAACCATTGGGTTATAAAGTTCCAACCCGGCTTGAGTACTTTCGGGGAGCCAGGATGCTTTATTATACCAGTCCGGGTTGGAACGGATTTTCTGCACTTGATCAAAAAACTCAAACCAAGTGCGGAAATCTTCTGCTTCTTTTATAACCACATGTGTGTTTTCTGGACTACGATGCTTCCATACAAAATCTACATTTGCAGAATCTATATAAACAACCATAGGGCAGTCAGTTTGAAGAAGTTCTTCAAATTTATCTAAGTAATGCTGAAATGATCTTTTAAAGCTATCCGGTAAGTCTTCTCTTTTAAGATCCCAAATACCAGTAACTATAGTAGTCTTAGAAGGCCCTTCGGTAGAGTATTTCGGATAGTTATTCTCTTCGGTTTTAGGTAATGGTTCGTCATCTTGAAAGTAATCACCTTCTTCGATGTTTTCAGGGACATCTACAAAGTTACCATCTTTATCAATTCTGAACCCCTTACCTTCAATGCAGTCGCCTAATCTCGTTACTTCAGACCACCTTCTATTCTTTTTAAACTTTTCTATTTCAGAAGTATGAAATGCCATTATATCACATCCTTCTTGATTTGTTAACATATAACCAGCATTAATTAATCTGTCAAAAATTTCAATAAGTTTATCTTTCTCTTCGTTAAAAAGCTCAAACTTAATTACTTTTGGAAGATATTTTTCTACATCAAATTCTTGAAAAACTTCATAGTCGTGACCTTCTGTATCGATAGTACAAAAATCAATATTTTCAATATTATGTTTTTGCAATAAATTGTTAACAGTGGTAACAGGTACGTCTATAAGTTCACCATATTTGTCTAATAATACTTTTGTTTCTTCGTCAGATTCAAAACCATTTTTTGGAGGAAGAAGAGTGGCCATACCTATAATAGCATCATCAAGACCCTCGTCTCTAATAGTCTTCCAGGGAATATAACACATTGTATCAGTACGTTCATTGTTTGAAACAGCTGTATTTTCTAAAATACAACCTTCTGTCAATGAAGTCTCAACATGTTTTGTTAATGCTTCAAAAGCGTCAGGAATTGGCTCAATAAACATACCTTTCCACCTATATGATGACATGTAAGCAGAAATAGTATCGTGAAAAGTACCGTCACATGACCCTACGGAGAGATTAAAAATTTCATCACCTTTTCTCCCGTAATGGTGTAAAATTATGTCATATATTCTTTCTACTTGCCATGTATTATATTCGGTCTTTAAACGACCATCATAATCATCTCCAACAATATGAAATTTAATTTCTTCTTGATTATTCATCTGCAAAAATTCCGTTTTGTATTTCGTACTTTGATCTTGGTGTTCTTAATTCAACAGGACCAATTCTATCTAACCAACCTTTACTTTCACTATGAGGTAAAACGCACCATGATCTTGGTTCTTCGTCTGATACAAACTTTAAAAAGAAACTAGCATTATCTTTTGCTTTTTCTTCTTCTATTCTCCACCCTTGTAAATCTTCACGATAAATTTCTTTACCATCTTTATCGTGAGCTGTAACACACCAAAAATCACAATCTTCATGATCAGGTGTTTTAATATCGTCTCCTGATATCCAAATATCTACACACCAATTTCTACCAAAATCATTTAACCAATCTTGCTTAGTAGGGTAAATATCAGGGTTATCTATATAGTTCGGGGTAGGTGGTTCTTGAAATTGAGGCCATGTATAATCCATAACCCCTCTTCTATCAAACTTTATACCTGCATATCTTTCATAGTCTTCTAAAGTTCTTTCTCTACCAAAACCGAATTTACCAAAATCTTGATCAGCTATTTCAGTATCGTCCATTCCAAATAAAGTTCTATTTCTAAAATGACAAGCTTCATTTACTGAAACCCAACCTGCAGAATTACCTGAATCGACATCATGATCTTCCCAATGTTTATCTCTACCTTCTCTCGTATATTCGTGCCAACAAACTACCTTATGAGGATGAAATAAATCGTAACCGTGCGTAAAAGCTCTAACGGCTATGCTTATTTCTTCGCCGTGAAAGTAATAATCAGGATCGTGCGGTACTTCTTCGCAAAATTGACCTAAAGTAAAACAAAAATGAGCTGAATAAAATCTAGATCTCATAGGCTCTAATCTTGTTCTCCAATCTGGAATAGTTGAAGGTAAAAAGAAAATTGCACCTTCCGGAATAAATCTATCATATTCCATAAACCAGGGGTCCTTTTCTCTTCCTTCTGGATCATTATTAGGTTTATATGAAGGTATATATGCAGTCAATAAAGGCTTTTTATGGCCTTTTTTCTGCAGTTGATCGATCATATTCTTACAAATAGAATCCCAACCTGGTGCAAATCTATGATGAGAGTCGATTTGTAATGTATACGTCTCACCATCGTATTCATTTTGTACTAAATTTCTAGCCCAACAAACTCCCTTAGCTTGATCCCAAGGTACGTTTATAACTTTAAATCTTGGATCTTTTTCTAACTCTGGAATTTCATCAAACCCATCACCTTCTTTAAATTGTCTACAAATACCAAATCTTAAATTTTCTGGATTGTTTGCATTATCAATACAACTTTTTAAAGTAATAGGTAGCTCTGGGTCCCGATATGAAGCAATTTGTATAAAAATAGTTTCTTCTTTCATAGCATCCTTTAATTAATTACATTACTTTAGATTTGGATCAAGGTCTTTTTCAATCTTATCTAACCACCCAACATCTCTAATATAAGGAATAACTGTATATGATACGGGTCTCTCTTCGCAAACTAAACCTAATGGAAATCTACATGCATATGGGTCCTGTCTTTCGTTATAAAGTTCTTCAATTTTATCAATATTAAAGTCTTCTCTCTTAAGCTCATTACCATCTGCATCATGAACACCTACAAACCAAAATTCTGTATCATCGCAGGTTTCAGGTAACTCTTCCCAAGGTACAAAAAAGTCAATACACCAATTTTTCATCCATACATTATCTTCATGCTTTTTAGGATTTTTAGGATTAGGTGTAATATTATCTACCACATCTTGTGTAATAGCTCTTTTTTTGAAATTAATACCTGAATACGTTTCATATTCTTCTAAAGTTCTTTCTGTTCCCCAGCCATATTCATCACCAAAATTAATTTGATTAGGATCTTCCCCATCCATACCAAACAAAATTCTATTTCTCTTATGGCACATTTCATTTACTTCCCACCAATCATGTTCCCTACCTTGTTCTTTATTACAATCATCCCAATGATGAGGTCTACCTTTTCTAGTATATTCATGGTAACAAATAATTTTATGTGGGTGAAATAAATCGTAGCCATGTGTATATGCTCGGGCTGCTATGCTTATTTCTTCACCATGAAAATAATAATTTGGGTCATGTCTTACTTCTCTACACATTAAACCTGTGGTGAAGCAAAAGTGAGCAGAATAAAATCTTGAAGGTAATGGTTCTTTTTGTTCTTCTTCTTCCATATTTGTTGGAAGAAAAAAGATAGCCCCTTCAGGAATAAATCTATCAAATACCATTTTCCATGGTTCTGTTTCAAAACCATTTTCTAAAGAATAGTCATCGGTGCCATCGGTACCTTCTAACCAAGGCTTATAACTAGTTACATAACCAGTTAACAGTGGTTTGGGGTATCCCTTTTCTTGCAAGTAATAATACATGCTCTTTAACTTTGAATCCCAAGCATCTACAAATCTATGATGAGAATCAATTGCTAAAGTAAATTCTTCTTCACAATATAAGTGCTGAATCATATGTCTAGCCCAACATGTCCCGTGGCCTCTACTGTTGTCTACATCGATAACCTGAAATCTGTCATCATTTTTCATGTAGTCATATAATTCTTTATCAAATTCATCTTTTTGATGGTGTTGCCAGCAAATACCAAATCTTAAATTTTCTGGATTATCTGCTTTCTCTATCATATTTTTAAGAGTGGGGAGAAGTTCATTATCTCTATAAGCAGCTATTTGAATAAAAATTCGTTGATTACCTTTTAAATGTTCTGGGAACGATTCGTGATAGTAATCACCTACATAATCATTAGGGTCACCAGATAGCAGATAAGGTTCTGGTTTATTTTCTGGGGTAGCTAACGTAGAATCATTAACAGGTGTTTCTACTTTAGTTACTTCTTCCGTAACACGTGTATTAACAGTCTTTAAACGACTTTTACGATGAATTTTAATTCCTGGCATTAAAGATATTTTACTTCAATACCAGGAATTTTCAACTATTATTTACGAGTATTCAATTTGTACAGAGTCTACACAACAGTCACCCGTATATGAAGAACCACTAGTATAGAAAAACGATATACTAGTAGAGGTGGTTGAATTAGAAGTGTAATTACCAGAAGCTTGTCTCCATGTTGTAGATTGCGACGCTTGTTGTTGTCCGTTTAGTGATGCGATAGTGGTTTTATAAGTTGAGCCTTGGTGAGCATAAGCTCTCAAGTTACCCATAGCACCACCATACATATAATACCAAAATTTCATAGTGACCGTTTTACCTGAAGGTACAGAGTTACTAGTAAGGTAAAAACCAAACGTTGTACTTGGGTAGTTTGGTGACGACGTTTCAGTATACATATACCTATAAGAACTACTACTATTAGCAGATCCGCTTGATGCATAAGTAGAATCAACAACACCTCCATTTGGACCTGTACCTCCACTTGGAGTAGAACTATAATCACATTGCCAACATCTTGTAGTACCAGTGGTACCACTGCTTGTGTTTCTATAAGACTGCTGTGTAGCTGAAGCACCTGTAACTAAACCGCCACCAATAGAAGGACAACCAGAAGAACTTGTAGTAGTGGGTGTACTGTTAAAGTTTGCAAACATAGCAGTACCACTACCACCACCTCCACCACCACCGGCTGGTGTACCTGTTCT
>MDSZ01214134.1_pt1 | contig 10035 bp, 13 predicted proteins | sample 811201 | NCBI WGS metagenome assembly MDSZ01 (sample SAMN05326647, study PRJNA326480) | marine metagenome | isolation source: seawater | place: Indian Ocean: North | collected 2010 | reverse complement strand
GGAGCGATACTTACATTTTGTTTGCTAGGACTAATCATAACAGGACTTGTACTTGGTATGCATTACAAACCTAGTGTGAACGATGCTTTCTCAAGTGTAGAACACATCATGAGAGATGTCAACTACGGTTGGCTGTTCAGGTATCTGCACATGAACTTGGCATCATTCTTTTTTATTGCTGTGTACCTGCATATGTTTAGAGGACTATACTTTGGTTCATACAAAGACCCTCGGCAACTGATGTGGATCATAGGAGTGATAATTTATTTCCTTATGATGGCAACTGCTTTCTTAGGTTATGTTTTACCTTGGGGACAGATGAGTTATTGGGGAGCAACTGTGATAACCAGTTTGTTCTCGGCAATTCCTTTTGTGGGTGACATGATTGTAACTGCACTATGGGGAGACTATTCTGTAGGTGATGCTTTTTTAAATAGAGCATTTGTGTTACACTGGTTGATTGCGTTTTTGATTGTAGGTGTTGTGGTGTTTCACGTGATAGCACTGCACATGACAGGATCAAACAATCCTATGGGAGTAGAGCCTAAGGACACAAGAGACACAGTATCATTTCATCCTTACATAACAATAAAAGACCTTTGGGCATTTTTAGTTTTCATAATATTGTTTTTTGGATTTTTATTTTACTTGCCTAACTATCTAGGACATCCAGACAATTATATAGAAGCGAACCCTTTGGTTACTCCTGCACACATTGTACCTGAATGGTATTTCTTACCTTGGTATGCAATATTGAGAGCAATACCCGACAAGTTGGGTGGAGTAATTGCAATGGTATCAGCAATAGGAGTAATTGGTTTACTGCCTTGGTTAGATACTTCTAAGATAAGATCATCTGTGTTCAGACCTATTTGGAAACAATTTGTTTGGATACTTGTTGCAGACTTTTTCTTATTGATGTATGTCGGAGCCATGCCAGCAGAAGGTTTATTCATTCTGCTAGGTAGGATTGGTACAGCATATTGGTTCTTATTTTTCTTGGTCATTGCACCTGTGGTAGGCTGGACCGAAAAACCTCTTGCGATCCCGGACTCTATACACACCGCGAACAAACTTCCTGTTAAAAAAGAAGACTAGGTCCCTTCGTCTATCGGTTAGGACAGTTGGTTTTCATCCAACAAAGAGGGGTTCGACTCCCCTAGGGACCGCCAGACTGTGCCCGTAGTTCAGTTGGATAGAATACGAGTTTCCTAAACTTGGGGTCGGAGGTTCGAATCCTCCCGGGCACACCAAACCACACTATAATTAATTGTGTGAAGAAATTTTATTCCATAAGACTCAAACAGCACAGAGAAAATATTCCATTGGACCTTGCCAAACAGATGTTGATCGATGAATCGAAATTGATCAATTACCTTTGGCAAAACAAAGCACTAGAATTCAAATATGTAACTCACAGGCACAGACTCGACTGCTACGCCGACACAAAATATCTTATGTTGGGTAAATTGAAGTACCCTACCATATTCGGCAAGAAAGGCAGGGTGGGTTTCATGGAACTGTATATTTCACACATGATCAATAAGAAATTACAACTGGCCAAAGGTAGCACGTAAAATCATTGATTATAAAAATTTGAAATAATCTTTTATTTTTATTTTACGTAGTCGGTCCTGACGGTCGATAAATCTTTCCAAGTCTTCTTGATTGTCATTATCTATTGCAACTTGGTCGGGCGCCACGTGGGTGGCCCTTTCGGTGAATCTATTTTTATACCTTACATTGAGGACACTGGGATTTGCCAGGAAAGCCCAATCATGTGGTATGTTTCTTTGTTTTGCATATTCTATAATGTTTTCAAGATCGCCAATGTTCAGACAACTCACTGTGGTCCAAAAATCTAGGTGAAGTAATTTATACTTGTTCTGTAGGGCCTGGTAAGCGTCCACTGTCTTTATGTAGTTTTCCCATTTGATCGGCCACCTGGTATAGTCGTGTATATCGCCTATGCCGTCAAGACTCAAAGTGACAATGACCATAACACCACGTTTGAGCACGTGTTCTAGTTCAGATATCATACGTGAACCATTGGTATTCATTCTCACAATCTTTGTGTTGTCGGGTAATTCTTTTAGCATCTTCTTGTAGTTTTTACTGGCTGTTGGTTCTCCGCCATTCACGTCGAACTCTATTATCCTCTCCTGTGGAAGTTTCTTGAACACCTCATAGTTGTTGATCCTCTTGTAATTTTTTGATTCCAGACTTCCTATCTTGGTGCTCAGTCCAGCATGGCAACTCTGGCAGGCACTGTTACAAACGTTGTCAAGCACTCCGCCTACTATGAGATAATCATCTCTGATTGTCTCCAACAGTTTATGTCTGTCGATACTGTTGGTCCTCACGCTTTGGCCTTTTACCTTTTCAGACTGGTAACATCTTATGCACTCGGTCGGCCATTCTCCCTTTTCCATCTTGTCTCGTATTTGTTTTAGCCATGTGCTTTGTTGAAGTTCTTTGTATGAGGAGTAGCCCTTGGCCTTGACCATGTGCCCACACTTGCCAACGGAACCATCTTGATTTAATCTTATGAAGTGTTCTATTCTAGGACAGAACATTTTTGTAATCCTTTATGATGTCTTCCAGTAGATAGGTTCTTTTCACTGTCGTGTTCCTTATGATCTCGTCATCAACCCTCACAAATCTCTCCGGTGGCTCGACGTAAACTTTGTCTGGCATATTTGATTTTGTATATTCATGGACATCAGTTATGTTGGCAATGTATTCAAAGGGCCTAATTGTTATGTTGCCCTTGTAGAATCTATAGAGATTCAGTAACCAAACATACTGCGGCATGAAATGACTGTCTACCAGATCATGATTATTTATTTGGTAATAAGTGTCAGTAACAGATATTCTTTTTTGCTTACTGTATTCATTGACGCCTGACACAAACCTTACGCTTGGATTTCTCCATAGCACATCAATGTGTGTGATTGAAGATATGTGTTCGTTGACATATTTTTTTTCTGCCACTGACATCAAACTGGTGTGGCCCACTTTGTGTATCGGGTACACAAAATAAGAACCAATTTTAACTACCACGCAGTTACCTGTTAGAAGTTTTGACCATTGCTTTAACATTATACAGTCTCCTGTTGGCTGAGAACTGTCTTTACATACTGTTCGGCAGTTATGCTGTTGGGGTGGCTCCAGGACTGTGTTGCCACACTGCCCGGTCGAAGTAAGGACATCTTAATGTTACTTGGTTGGAAGTTTAGTTGGTGATGTGCCAACTCCAGCGCCATTTTTTGATTCCGGTACTGCATTGATTCACGCAGGGTCAGTCCGTCGATGTCCACATCATGATCCTGCTCACACAGCCTTGTTGATATGTTCCAAATGTAATGGGCCTCCTTTATGTCTCGCCATCTGTGCCACACCTCAAACAGCAGTTCGGTTTGTGCGTAGTTGCTTATGGCGTTGTTTATGAAAAGATCGCAGGGCTCTATCAGGGACGCGGTGTGCATTGTTCTTCTGATGTTCTCACCATCACTCCTCGATATGCCAACTATGGTGTGACCCTTTCCTTGAAGTTGTCTGGCGAACTCCTGTCCTATGCCTTTCTTGTGTCCAGTTATTGCAATCTTCATTTGTAGTAGTATTTAAATAGTAGGCATGAAGTCATATTTTATTTTGGATTGCGAAAATCAACAAAGGATAGTCGACAGCCTTTATGGCTACTACATAGGCATCACTGCCAACAGAGAACCAAAGGAGTTCTGGAATCACCTGTCGAGGAAAGAAATACTAGATTATTTTTCAGTTCCAAATAATCCCACAAAGCAATGGTTTGACAGCCTAGGACTAAAAGTTCGGGACATGAGTTTTACAATTTATAATGAGCACATAGGCACAGACATACACAGAGACGAGCCGCCTGTAATAGCCAAAATAAACTTTCCGATTTTGAACACAAAGGACACTTATAATGTTTGGTTCGATGACCACGGCACCGAGATTGACAGGGTCGAATGTGACAAACCCATTGTGCTCCGTTCAGACATTTTGCACACGGTGGAAATAGGTAAGTCCGCCAAATATCCTAGGATACAGTTCAGTTTCTGTTTCTATGATGAACCTCTTCATTTATTGAAGTAAGACACCACATAATCTCTATCCACTTCGTTGACATCTTCATAAGCAATCATGAGGCTATTGGATCTAGTTTTCTCATACAAAGGAGAAGGTGTGTACTTTTGTAGTAACATCATTTTGTTTTGCTCTGTGGGTTCGATGCCCTTTGCCAAGCAACGTATATCGCCAAAGGTTAGGCCTTTGGTCTGAAGTATTCGTTTCGTGAACTTGCCTATTTCTTGTCTGGACGCCTGTGGCCGATATTCACGTATTCTGTTTTCACATTCTCCTGCCAGCTCTGCTATGTCACTTGTTTTGTATTGAAAAAATCTATCATACAGAGATTGTCTGTAGGCCTCCATGTCCTTTGGAATGTCTATACCTACGTACCATGCGTCAGGGAAATATTTTACGAGGCTGGAATAAAAGTAATGACTGGGCACAACTATGTTACTGCCGGAAAGATTTTTTAACTGGTCGAACTTAGGTGCCCGACTATTAAGAAACTGTTTATTGAAGTAATCGTTTTTGATTACTGTCCTACCACACACCTCATCGGCCTCTAGTGTTTTGAAGTCCTTGTGCTTTGATATGTTGACGGAGAGTCTCTCACCCCTACACCCATGGTGATAAGACACGAACAGTATCCTAGTCATGGAACCTCTCCAGTTTATCGGATATCGGCAACTTCAACATCTCAGTGTTTATTTTCTTTGCCAGATATATCTGGAAGTATTTGTTTGGCACTGTATTCCTTAATCCCACAGAGTTATCATGATGTTTGTAGTGCTCACCATTAACATAATCATCCCAAATGTTGTAGCCATGCTCGGCCCTGATCATTGTGTGCCTGTCTGTCTTCCATTTGATGTCATAGCCAAATATCGTATGAAGCGTGATTCCTTTCTCTTTGCACAGTTTGTCCAGTAGCAACCATTTGTATATGATGTCGTATTGCTCAAGTGTTGGACTGTGTAGGTATCTGTAGTATAGTTTCTTGCTTTCGTGATCGTCACTGACACTGCTGGGCCAGTAGCCCTTGTGGGTGAAGTTCCTTATGGTGTCCTGTTGCATGACACTGTGTCTCTGGTCGTTGGTCAGCTCTACGTCCAGTTTGCCAGTTGAGGACAGTTGACATACAGCCTGCTCGTAGTCGTTGTCCAACACGCTCTCAATCATGTTGTTCAGTATCATCTGGTTGCTGATGGCAGGTCCTGCTTGGTCGTCCAGGTCAACTCCGCATATCTTCAACACATTGGACCACGTGGGCCTCTCCTGCCGTGACCAACTCATGCCACAGCCACTAATCAATATCTTTGACACGAACGTTCTCCTTGTCGAAATGGTCTATGCTATGGTCTTTGTTGTCAGGACACATGGCACAAACTGATTCTGGTTTGTTTATGTTGTCGACGATGCTCTTGACGTCACCGTCTGGACCAACGCCCTTGTATTTGTAGTGTTTTCCCTTGTCCAGTTCCAGGATGTTGGGCAGAGGTGCACACTTGTACAATCTGTCTCGATACAGTATGGGCACGTCAGGTGAACCACATATGCTGTGTGCCTTGACCGGATCACTACGGAACGGCTTGAGCTCTCCTGCCTCCAACCTGTATGGCATCACGAATGTTTTGAATTTGCTCTTGTAGATGGTTAGATCCTTGTTGTGTAACTCCAGTTGTCTGTGTCCATCCAATGTGCTCCTGGTGGCCTGCCAGTCCTTACGGCAGTTCACTATGCGTTTGATTTGCTTTGTGATCATCTGTTCATGGTCATGTCTGTGTACGCTGACCTGCATCTCCAGTCCTCCGTACCTGAACCACGTTTCTGGATCGTGTCTACGCAACAGGTATCCGTTGGTTATCAATCTGATCACTGCGTCGGGCCATGCCTGTCTTATTGCCTCCAGCACCTTTTCAATGCGAGGGTGCAACAGAGGTTCTCCGCCGAATATGGATATCACGGACGGGTCAAGAATCTTGCTCCATGTGTCACACTGGTCCTGAATGTCCTTCAACGATTCAACCCCTCTGCGATCAAAATCACTGAGGCTTATACAGCCCTTGCACGACAGATTGCAGGCGTAGGCCACGTTGAAGTCCAGTCTTTTTATCCTGTGTCTCATTCCAGCGTTGCGTACTCCACAAAGTTGTCAGGTGTTTTTATCCGTTCAAACTGTTCTCGGAACTGTGCGTGTTCAGGATGTGAGGGTGCAACAACGTCATGCCAATTGAAGTCTGAGAAAGTTTGCCAGTCCGTGATCCTGTTGAGCCACACCCTATCCGCCCCATACTGTCTGCCCAACTCTATGATGTCCTCCATCTCGTGGTAGTTGTGTTTCTGAACCACGAAGTGCAGTATGAATCTAAAATCGTTTTTCTTTTTCAATTGGGATATGCATTCAAGGTTCTCTTTCACTTTGTCCCACTTGCCACCCAGCCTCAGTTTTTCGTAGGTGCCTTTCGATGCTCCATCTATGCTCACGCCCAACTCCTGCAGGTTGTTGATAACGTAAGGGATCCGTGTGTGAAACTCCTTGAACATCAGTGCGTTGGTCAGTATGCTGTACTTGATGTTATCTCGTTCGGGCGTCTGTTCCATGAAGTGCCTGTACACGTGGGAAGCAAACGGATCACCATCTGAACCTATGTGCACCTGCAGGGGAAACTTGTAATCATACAACCAGTCATTGACGCTGTCAGCCAGTTTGATTCCCAGATTGTATGCGGAACCCTCCTTATGAAAAATCAGGCCTGAGCGGCAACTGGGGCACCTCAGGTTGCAAGAGTCGTCGATGGCCAGTCGTAGATGTTTGATGCGCCTCTCCGGCGTCTGTGTTTTCCACGGTGGCGGATTCTTCTTGTCCAGCAACCATGCACACTGGTTGTTGTTGCAATAACGGTATGTGCCATCAGTTATAGAAGACTGCAAATGTTCTGCCATTTTCGATTGCAGTATTTCAGATAGTGGCTGTATCTGTAGGTTACCTATGCTTTGTGGCAACCAAGATTGGCATTCACATGCATAGCAGGACCCTTGTTTATCTATCAGTATGGTGTCATAGGGCCTGGGACACCTGTTCTTTATCTTGAGATCTTTTGCAGTGTCTATGCCGTAGTGTTTGAAAAGTCTGTTGTTGATCATCTGTTGGGATCGGTTATCATGTCAAGAGTCAGCACTGTGTCCTCCGGCACGGTGCACTGCGTCGGTGAAGACGCCCTGTCACGTTTCTTCCTGCGTCTGCGTTCTTCCCTCTGCTGTTGTTTCTTCATCTTCTTGGCACCCCTTGTGCTCTTGTAATCATAATGTATGCCCATTTTTGTGCCTCCATGATCTGCTACACGATAATTATATTTACAACGCCACATTCCGTGACGTCGGGAAAAATGGACCTGCTGGGTTGGAAGCACACCCAGGCACAGCAAAAAAAGGCCCTCCGTATGGTGAAGTCATACCTAGTTTTTACAATCATAATAAAGGAGATAAAGATCAATGAATATAAAATTGATTAACAGACCAAATGCGAATGTTATTATGCCGGCGATCATCATGGCAATGCTTTTTGCAACGTTCAAACCTTCCCCTGCGGAAGCGACTGATTTGAACTGGACCTTTGGTGCTGAAAAGAAAATAGAAGCAGATACGAACAAGATGTATTTGGATTCTTCGGTTGATTTGCCCTTAGGAGTAAGAGGCACAGGCGGAGTAAACTACTCGTTCGACAACAGTTTAGACCCCACGTTTGATTCTTTCGAATTAGACTTCTCAAAAGGTCTAAGCGATAAAGTGTCAGTCTACAGTAAATCAGACTTCGATGTTAACCTGGATCACACAGACACAGTTGTTGGATTCAAAATCAAGTTCTAGTCAGACAAACCTACAGGCGGTCAGTTCAAGGGGACAGGCCGCCTTTACGCTTTTACGCTTTCGCGTATTTTTTTAAAAAACGCTTTTGGTAATTTGACGCTTTAGGCCTCTTTTGATGATACCTGAGACTTGACAAATTCAAATGTGTTTGCCAGACCCTGTTCTAATGGATAGTTAGGTTTCCAACCAGTCAGTTTCATTATCTTGGTGTTGTCAGAGTTTCGCCTCATACAGCCTGCCGGACCTGCCGGCAAATATTTCTTGTTGATTTTTTTGCCTGATATCTTTATAAGCATGTCTGCTAGTTGCGTCATTGTGATCGCTTCATCCGATCCCATGTTAATTGGGATATGAACATTGTTTTCTATAAGTTTATCGAGTCCGACCATCAGATCATCTACGTAGCAAAAAGATCTTATCTGTGTGCCATCACCCCAAATTTCAATTTCACCTGGATCCGATGCATTCAATATTTTCACACACATGGCGGCAACCACCTTAGAGTTTTCAAAAATGTCACAGTATGGTCCGTACATGGCATGAAATATTGGCAACGCAACTTTCATGTCATAGTATTTTGCGTATTCCTGTACCAGTTGCATGTTGTAAAGTTTCTCCATTCCATAAATGTTTCCTGCAGGATTGGCCGGCCATATGTGTTCGTCTTCGTTTAGGTCCGGGCCATTGTGCCCTTGGTGTTCTGTGTTATACATCATGGCAGAGCAGGCATAAATGAAATGTGATTTGTTCTTCGCCGCAAAGTCCAATGCATGTATTGATTGTATTGGATTGCTACGCCCTGTGGCCATTTGTGCTGAACCAACATACTTTGAATTTGGAACGTCCGCTGACAAGTGATAGACTCTGGAGAAGTCGTTTTCGATCTTGATTGTTTCTTCCATGTTGTGACCGATGAATTCATCAACAAAAACAGGATCGCCTGTCTTTAATTTTTTATCTAGGCCCACTACGTAGTGTCCCTGTTTCTTTAAATGTTGTGCTAAATTTTTTGCAATGAATCCTTGGCAACCTGTGATAAGAACTTTCATGCCCATATTTACAAGGTTAGTCTTTCAGTGTCTTCCAATATGGGTGGCTTTGTTTTGTGGTGAGGTCTCTTTTCTTAGAACTCATTTGTGCTTTTCTATCATAGCCTTTCATGTGATCCATGTACTGACCTAGTTCTGAGTTAATAAAAGGATGCCTCGCTTTTCTCGAACCTGCCCATCTCCCATCATTAAGGTCCTCGTTTTTTATTTTACCAGCCTGTTCCATTTCTATCCTGACTGCATCAAATGTGAATGAGTCTGTGTATCCTGCTATTGGGAAATGATTAAGAAAGCCTTTCTGTATGTTGAAAAACAAATCTTCTGCGTAGTATTGTTCCCACCTTTTGAAAAACTCATCTGCATATTTGTGTGCAGTGTTGAAAGCATAGTATCCAGTTTCCGAAAATCCTTTTTTTGGTCTGCCGAGGTAAGATGTAAATGCATGGTCAGGTATAATGTGTTCAAGCCAAGACATTGGAATCTTTTCGAATGTTATTATATCTGCATCGAGGAACCATAACATATCTGGTTTAGTTTTTTGATAGGCATCTATGCAGGCGAACACTTTGTAACTGAATCTGATTGCATCATATTCAAATTTGTATTGCTGTGGTTGCCACTTTGTAAGTCTTGGATTGTCTTTGTTCCTTTCTATGAATTCTTTCAGGACAGGTTGTTCTTTGCAAAGATCAAAATATTCAGTGCGATCTAATTTGAGTTGTTGTGTCATGTCATCAGGATAGGCAAATATTTTTGCGTGTTCAGGCCAATTTTCCACTGTGCTCTTAAGACCCGGTTGTACAGGATTAGGCCAATATTTCGTTCCCCATGTTGTAACAATAGTCAATGATTTCATTTCACAAGACCCGAAATTATTTCATACAGTTTGTCTATCTGACTTTTAATAGGGACACTCCCGTTGCCCACAAAAAATCCATTGTCATGAATGTCATCCGCGGCCGAGTAGTCCTTGTTGTCAATGTAATCTAGATCTCTCATCACTGGTTGTTTAAGAAAGTTCCTT
>MDSZ01068489.1_pt1 | contig 10035 bp, 9 predicted proteins | sample 811201 | NCBI WGS metagenome assembly MDSZ01 (sample SAMN05326647, study PRJNA326480) | marine metagenome | isolation source: seawater | place: Indian Ocean: North | collected 2010 | reverse complement strand
TATATTTTAAAAAAATCAATTCTTGAAGAAATTCCTATTCGATTATCTATTGATGAGAGATTGGTAGATTGGTTGCCAGATATTTCAATAGAAGAAAAATATCAGAAATATATGCAAGTAGTTGAATTTTGTCGTTCTTTAATACTTAATATTACAAATCATTTAATTTTAGAATATGGTCAAGATTTAAAGAATGAGCAATGGATTCTAGAGCCATTTGCAGACTTAGCTATTTCATTTTCTATAATTGATACAACTTTTAAAAGATTTTATGGATTAGATGAAAACAATCATAAAGATAATACTGAAAATGTATTTAAGTTAAGTTTGGCAAACAATTATTATGAAATGATTAATAATGCAAAGCTTATCTTAGAATATGTACCTAATTCCGAATTAGAGAAAAATCTTAATAATTTCTTAAATCAGTTAGATTATAGACCTAATCGAATTAGGTATAAACAAAAGATTGTATCTGATTTATATGAAAATAAAAAATATTATCTTGATTAGAAGGAGTAATAAATATGAGTGATAGATATACTGTAATTGTAGATGGCGTAAGAAGTGCTATAGGCATTAAAAATGGTCAAATGATTGGCATGAGGTCTGATGATTTGTCTTCTCAAACAATTAAAGCTTTACTTGATAGAAATTTAGATATAGATCATAAAAATATAGAAGATATAGTTTTAGGATGTGCTTTCCCTGAAGGTCCTCAAGGAATGTTAATGGCTAAAGGTGTGGCTATATTGTCAGGCTTGCCTGAAACTACTACAGGTAAAGTGGTAAATAGGTTTTGTGGCTCTTCTATGGACTCATTACATCAATTGAGTCAAGCTATAAATTCTGGTGATATTGAATGTGGTATTGCTTGTGGTGCAGAAGACATGTTTGGTGTCCCAATGGGTGGATTTAGTCCTAGTTTTCATCCAGAATTATATGAAAAAGATTATTATATGGGTATGGGTGAGACTGCAGAAAATTTAGCAAAGGAACTTAATATATCAAGATCGGACCAAGAAAAGTTTGCTATAGAATCTCATAAAAAGGCATTAGCTGCAACTACAGATGGGAATTTCTCAAATGAAATAGTTCCAATTGAATTTAATGGTAATAATATTGATGTAGATGAAGGACCAAGAGAGCCTAATATTGATAAGATAAAATCTTTGGACCCAGCTTTTGATGCTGAAGGCTCTATTACGGCTGCTACTTCTAGTCCTATTTCTATTGGTTCTTCTGCTATATTGCTTGCAAGTAATAATCTTGTAGAAGATTCAGGTTTAAAACCTGAATTTAAAGTTTTATCTAGAGCTGTTGCTGGTGTTGATTGGACAAAAATGGGAATGGGGCCATTACCTGCTACTCAGAAAGCTCTTAAAAAAGCTAATTTATCTATGGATGATATAGATGTAATTGAATTAAATGAAGCCTTTGCTGCTCAATCTTTATATGTAATTAGAAAAGGAGGTTGGGATTTAAATAAGATAAATTTAAATGGGGGAGCTATTGCTCTTGGTCATCCTCTTGGTTGTTCTGGTTCTAGAATTATAGTAACCTTAATGAATGTAATGAGACAAAAAAAATCAAAATATGGTTTAGCTACTATGTGTATTGGTACTGGTCAGGGAATTGCTACAATTATAGAAAGAATGGAATAATGAAAAAATTCAAAAAGACAGGATTAATAGAGATTTAAAATTAGGAGATATACAGAATGTTAAAAATTAATAATGTTGCGGTTTTAGGTGCAGGAGTAATGGGATCTCAAATTGCTGCACATTGTGCAAATGCAGGTTTAAATGTTTTTGCTTTTGATATTAAGCAAGATATTGCAGAAACTGGAATTGAAAAAGCTAAATCAATAAAACCTAAGGCTTTTTATGATAAGAAGGATATCAGTTTAATTAAGTGTTGTAATTATGATGAGCATTTAGATAAGCTAAAAGATTGTGATTGGATTATTGAAGTTATTGCCGAGCGTTTAGACTGGAAAAAGGACCTTTATAAAAAAATTGCTCCATATGTTGATGGAAAAATAGTTACTTCAAACACTTCTGGAATTTTGCTTAGTGAATTAACTGAAGATATGGATGATAATTTTAAGAAAAATTTCTTTATTACTCATTTCTTTAATCCTCCTAGATATATGAAGCTTGTTGAATTTATTTATTCTGATTTCAATAGTCAGGAATTAATTTCAGAAATGGGTCAATTTATGGAAGACATTCTTGGAAAGGGTGTTGTTTATGCTAAAGATACTCCTAATTTTATTGCTAACCGCATTGGTGTTTTTGGAATGATGGTTACAGTTAATGAGGCTATTAATAGAAAAATTAATATTGAAGATGTTGATGCTTTAACTGGCCCTATTATAGGTAGACCTAAAAGTGCAACTTTTAGAACAGCTGATGTAGTAGGTCTTGATGTAATGCAATTTGTTGCTAGTACAGCTTATAACAAATGTATAAATGATAAATATAGGGATCAGTATGTTATTCCTGAAAAAATACAATATTTGATAGATAATAATCAATTGGGTCAAAAAAGTGGAGCTGGTTTTTATAAAAAAATAGAAAAAGGGGTTATACATGTTTTTGATTTTGATTCTATGGATTATCGACCAATAAATAAAAAACGTTTTAAAGCAATAGCTTTAGCTAAAGAACAAAATACTTTAGAGGGTAAATTAAAAGCTGCTATTTTTTGTGATGATGACGCGGGGGAATTTCTTTGGGCTCTAACATCTCAATCATTGCTTTATTGCGCTGAGCTTGTAGGAGAAATATCAGATGATATTATTAATATAGATAATGCATTATCTTGGGGTTTTGCATGGGAGAAAGGACCTTTTAAAACATGGGATATGCTTGGTTTTGATAATGTTATATCTAAAATGCGAGATAGTGATTTAGAAATTCCAAATTGGGTATTAGAAATGCAATCTAAAGGTTTTTCTTCATTTTATAAGCAAGAAAATGGTGATTATTATTATTATGATTTAAAATTGAAAGATTATAAAAAAGTTAATCTAAGAGATGATCAAATTTCATTTTCAAGTTTTATTCAACGTAATAATGTTATTAAAAAAAATTGGTCTGCTTCTATGATTGATTTAGATGATGGAGTTTTAGGTGTTGAATTACATTCTGTTCTCAAACCTGACTTTAATCCTTTAGATGGTTCTATCGTTAGTACATTGGAATCTGCGGTAAATTGGGTAAAAGATAATAATTATAAAGGAATTGTAATATCAGGTGATGGACCTAATTTTTCAGCTGGTGCTAATTTAAATTTAATTTTAAATGCTGCATATAGAAAAGAATGGGATTTGATTGATAAGATGACAAAAACTATGCAAGATACTTTTCAGTCTTTAAGATTTGCACCTTTTCCTGTGGTAGCTGCTCCGTTTGGTTTTGTTTTAGGCGGAGGTTATGAGATTTGTGGTTCTTGTGATAGAATTGTGGCGTCTGCTGAATCTTATATTGGATTAGTTGAAGTTGGTATGGGTATTATTCCTGGTGCTGGAGGAAATTTAAGAATGCTATCTAATGTTTCTGATAATATTAAAACAATGATGCCAGGTTCTTTTCCAATTGTTCAGAAAGTTTTTGAAACAGTTGGTTTTGCTAAAGTTGCAACTTCAGCAAAAGAAGCAAAAAAATTCTCATATTTAAGAAAAGATGATAAATTTATTCTAAATCGTTCAATATTACTGCATGAAGCTAAAAAAGAAGTCCTTTTAATGTCAGATGATTACAAAACTCCAGAAATGAGAAGTTTTAAACTGCCTGGTGCAAGCGGTAGATTAGTAGTTGATACCTCTATTAAAGGTTTTGTTAAATCAAAAAAAATATCTGAACATGACGCTGTTGTTGGCAAAAAGTTAGCTTATGTTTTAACTGGAGGAGAAAAAGGAGGACCTTTTTCTCCTGTTGATGAACAATATTTATTAGATATTGAAAGAGAAGCCTTTATTAGTTTATGTGGTGAGAAAAAAACAATTGAACGTATAGATTATTTCTTAAAAAAAGGCAAACCACTTAGAAATTAATTAAAAATGAGAAATTATATTTTAAAATATTTTCCTTTTTATGGATTGGCTATTTTTTTTCTTTGCAATATTATAGCTATGTATTTTTATATTGGTGGTTCTTTCTCTGATTTAGAAAGTGTCAGATATGATTTTTTTAGGAATTACTTAAGTCAATTAGGTAGATTAAGAGGATTAAATGGAGAGAGTAATTTAATATCTTTCCGTATTTGGACCTCTGGTATGGCAATTACTGGATTAATTTTTTCTATATACTATGTTGTATTGCCAACTTTTTTTGAAACAAAAAAAATTGCTATTATAGGTTCCTTTATCAGTGTAATAAGTTGCATCTGCTTTATTTTAACTGGCATTACTCCTGTAGATGTTATTTTAGATTTATCACACTCTTCAAACCCTGCTTTATCTATAAATACTATATATGTGCGTGACTTTCATAAATTTTTTGCTAATAATATTTTTTATTTTGGACTTCTTTCAGCATTGATTTATAGTTATGTAATATTTTTTTCCAAAAAAATTAGTTCAATTTATGGAATTGGGTATTACTTATTTTTAGTGATTATATTTTTATATGTATTAGTATTGTTATATGGTCCAGATCCACGCACATCTGAATTTGCTTTAATTTTTCAGGTTACTTCTCAGAAAATTGTTTCTATATCTTGGGTTATGTCTACATTTATTCTTTCATTAGGCATAAAAAATATTATTGATGCTAAAAGATAAAGATTTTTATTTTTTAGATAAGGATACTAATCCTTCTAATCAAATTTTTATTCAAAACTTCAACCAATTATTTAGTGAATTAGAAAATAAAGAATTATCACCTTTAGGTCGATTTGGTATTAAATCTTTATTTAAAAATGCGTTTTACTTAAGGCAAAGATACCTTAAATATCTAGAATTTAATCCAAATGTAAAAAATACTAAAATTAATCAACCCATTTTTGTATCAGGATTACCAAGGTCAGGAACGACTTATTTACATAATTTATTGATTCATTTTTTAGATAGAGACGGATTAAAGTTTTGGGAGTTAACTGAACCTATACCATATTTTAATAATTCTTATTTAGATATTAAGGTTAGAAAAATAAAAACATTTATATTGTTTTCTCTTTATAGAAAATTAACTCCTAATCTTCAGCTTATGCATCCTGTAAGTCTTAATTCTTATGAAGAATGTTGGCACCTGTTTAAAATTTCTCTAGGTATATATAATTTAAATTTTCAGTTTAGTGTTAATAATTTTGGTGACTGGATTAGAAATAATACTATTGATCAAACTTATTATGAATATAAAATGATGCTTAAAATTATTTCTCAATCAAATAAAAAAGATAATCTTGTACTTAAATGCCCTGAACATATTTTATTTTACAAACAATTAGTTGATAATTTTAGGGACTATAAAATAATATGGATACATAGAGATCCAGTTAAAGTTATTTCATCATATTCTAGTATGATTTATGAAATACAAAAGTTTTTTTTAAAAGCATCTAATAAAGAAGAAGTAGGTAAGTTTGTTGCTAAATATTTCTATGATATGATTGATAAGGGTTTGAAAAGTAGAGATTCAAGCAATATTAAGGTCACAGACATTAATTATTTAGATTTAAAAAATAATCCTGAGAATTCAATAAAAAACATTTCAAAAGATATTGATGTTAAAATCAAAAATAACAAACCATTTCAAACAATTAAACAATTAAAAAAATTAAAAAGTAAAAAAACTTATAGTCCTGAAGAATTTGGTATTAATAAAAATAAAATTTATCAAAAATTTAATAATTATATGAAACGTTTTAATGTAAAAAGTGAGTTTTAATAATTTCTGCTTGAGAAAATACTCTTGGCTACATATCTAGCAATATTGGGATTTTCTTTTAATCTTCTTATAGAATATTCATACCACTGAGGGCCATAGGGCAGATAAACTCTAACCTTATATTTATTAGACATATGTTTTTGTAGCCATCCATTCATTGGCACACCATATAATACCTGGAACTCAAAGTTTGTAGCTGGAACATTATATTTTTCTATCAGTGAATATAATTTTTGAGTTAATTCTAAATCATGGGTTGCTAATCCTATATAATGCTCTCTTTTAAAAGCTAATTCTGCTATTTTTAAATAATTTTGGTTTATTTTTTCTCTATTTTTATATGATATACTTGAATCTTCATTGTATATTCCCTTACATAGTCTAAAATTAATTTTTTCTTCCATGCTTTCTATATCATCATAAGTTCTTTTTAGGTAGGCTTGAAATACTGTGCCTATATTTTTATAATCTTTATAAATCCTTTTAAATATCTCAATAGTTTTTTCGGTTGTATCTGAATCTTCCATATCAAATCTAATAAAATTATTTAAAGAATCACCTTTTTTTGTCAGCATTAAAGCATTTTTGTAAAATTCTTCAATTCCAATATCTAATCCTATATGAGTTGGTTTTACTGATATATTGCTAGATAGAGATTGCTTATTTATTTTTTCAAGAAGTTTTATATAAATATTAGTGACTTGATTTGTTTCATTGGTATTATTTAAATGTTCTCCAAGGAGATCAATGGTTACTTCGTATCCTTTTAGATTTAATATTTTGGTAACTTCTAGAGCTTTTTCATATGTTTCTCCGGCAACATATTGATCAGCTATAATTTTTATTATTTTTTTTGGTAAAATTGGAATTGTATTTGTAATTATTTTATTTACAATATTCATAGTAAACCAAAATTACATAGAATTAATAAAAAAATATAATAATAAGTAAAATAACTCAATATAATTATTGCCTTACAAAATAATAAAAGATTAAATTTAGGCCATGTTTATATTTAATAATTTTAAAGAGTAAATGTATCAAGATTTTCTACCCGTTGCAATTTTTATTGGTTTAGCTATAATTCTATTAGTTGCGCCGCTTGTTATTCAAGCTTTGATTTCTCCAAGGTTTAATAAGGGAGGAGATAAACTTGAAATATATGAGTGCGGTGAACTTCCTGAGGGTAGCGCTTGGGTTCAATTTAATATTCGCTTCTATGTTATTGCACTTATATTTATCATATTTGATGTTGAAGTGGTATTTCTTTTTCCATGGGCAGTTGTATTTAAAGATATTGGTTTATTAGCTTTTGTGGAAGTAATGATATTTTTAGGAATTTTAGTTGTTGGATTTATTTATGTTTGGATGAAAGGCGATTTAGATTGGGTTAAAATGAAACTAAAATATGCAGCAGGCAGATATTCTCATTTGGAGGATAAATAAATTATGAAATTAACAGAATTGTCAGCCTTAAATAAGTTTAATAAAGATAACATTGTTGTCGAGAAACTAGACACACTCATTAATTGGTCAAGAGCAAATTCTCAGTGGTATTTTCAATTTGGGCTAGCTTGTTGCGCTATTGAAATGATGGCAGCAGCAGGTCCAAGACATGATTTGGATCGTTTTGGAAATATTCCTAGAGCTTCGCCCAGACAATCAGATGTAATGATTGTTGCCGGCACCGTTACATTAAAAATGGCTGAACGTGTTAAAAGATTATATGAGCAAATGTCTGATCCAAAATATGTAATTTCAATGGGTAGCTGTTCAAATAGCGGAGGACCTTATTGGCAGCATGGTTACCATGTGTTAAAAGGTGTTGATTTAGTAGTTCCAGTTGATGTTTATGTTCCAGGTTGTCCTCCGAGACCTGAAGCTCTTATTCAAGGTATTTTAGAATTGCAGAAAAAAATAAAAACAACTTCACCATTTGGTAAGGAAGGGTAATTTGAATACTTCAGATATATATAAGATATTAGAATCTAATTTTTCTGATGGTTTAGAATTAATAGATGATAAATTTATCAAAGTTTCAATCTCTAATTGGCATAATATTGCCATGTTCTTAAAAAATGATAAGAAATTAAAATTTGATTATCTGATGTGTATTTCTTCATACGATGTTGGTGATAAAAAAACATACGGTGTTGCATATAATTTTAAATCAACTTCTCTAAAACATTATTTAGAAGTAAGAATTGAAACAAATGATGAAGGAGCTATACCTACTGTAAGTGATTTATGGGGCTCTGCTGATTGGCATGAAAGAGAAGCTTATGACATGATGGGTGTAAAATTTGAAAATCACCCTAATCTTAAAAGAATACTTCTTTCAGATGATTGGGATGGCTATCCATTAAGGAAAGATTATGAGACTCCTGATTATTATAGGGGTATGCCTGTACCAAAAGATAAAACATATTGGGAATAAATGTCTAAACAAGATAAAAGTATTATAAAAGCTGAAGAAATGGTCCTTAATATGGGGCCTCAACACCCTAGTACTCATGGTGTATTAAGATTAAAAATACATACAGATGGTGAGATTGTTAGTAAAATCGAACCTATTATGGGCTATTTGCACAGATGTTTTGAAAAGCATTGTGAAAACTTGTCATATGAACAAGTTGTTCCATTTACTGATAGATGCGATTATTTAGCTTCGATGCATATGAATCACGCTTATTCTATGGCTGTTGAAAAAATGTTAGATATAGAACTTCCACAAAGAGTTGAGTATATAAGAGTGATTGTATCAGAGCTTCAAAGAATAGCTAGTCATTTAGTTGCATGCGGAGTTTTTGGTTTGGATGTTGGTGCGATAACACCATTTACTTGGGCTTTAAGAGATAGAGAAAGAATATTGGATTTATTTGAAATGTTGTGTGGTGCAAGATTGCTTTATAATTATATATGGCCTGGTGGTTTATCTCACGACTTACCACCTAACTTTATTCAATATACCACTGAATTTTTAGATTATTTTGAGCCTATGCTTAAAGAATTTGATAATGTATTAACAGAAAATATGATATTTGTTGAAAGAACTGCCGATGTAGGTATCATCACTCCTGAGGTAGGTGTTAATTTTGGTGTTTCTGGACCAACTTTAAGAGGAAGTGGTATAAGTCATGATTTAAGAAAAGATGAACCCTATTCTGTTTATGATAAATTTGATTTTGATGTTCCTGTTGGAAAAGGTATAATGGGAACAGTTGGAGATTGTTGGGATAGGTATTGGGTTAGAATGAGAGAAATTGAAGAAAGCGTAAAAATTCTAAGACAAGCTATAGCTCAACTTCCTGAGGGAGATATTCATGAAGTTAGACCTAAAAAAGTTAGACCTCCAAAAGGTCAGATATATTCTAGGTATGAATCAGCTAGAGGTGATGTTGGTTTTTATATTATGAGTGATGGAAAAAATATTCCATATCGATTAAAAATGAGATCTCCTGCTTTTTGTAATTTGTCTGTATTTAGTGAAATTTCAGAAGGTTGGATGATGTCAGATGTAATAACAATTCTTGGAAGTTTAGATATTGTTTTAGGGGAGATTGACAGATAATGAAGATTAGGTTTTAATAATGGATTCATTTATAGATAGTTTATTATCATTATTATCATTTACTGAATTACCTTATTCTATCTTAGTTGTAATAGCTGTTTTGATTACAGGGGTACATGTTTTTCTGTTGATGGCTATTTTTGCAACATTAGCAGTTTATTTTGAGAGGAAAGTGTCTGCTTTTATGCAAGATAGATTAGGTCCAATGGAAGTAGGTTTAGTTGGTTTTAAAGGTGGTAGAAAATTTTGGGGTGGTATAGGACAAACAATAGCGGATGCATTAAAATTGCTTTCAAAAGAAGATATACTTCCTAATGATGCTGATAGAAAATTAATGATAATAGCTCCATTTATAATTTTTATGGGAGCTCTTTTGACATTTATAGGAATTCCATTCTCTGATGGTTTTATTATTTCTGATTTTAATATCGGTATATTTTATGTGGTTGCTACGAGCTCTGTTGGAGTAATTGGAATAATTTTAGCGGGGTGGTCATCAAATAATAAATGGAGTTTATATGGCGCAATGAGATCTGCAGCTCAAATTATAAGTTATGAAATTCCATTAGG
>MDSZ01109554.1_pt1 | contig 10036 bp, 7 predicted proteins | sample 811201 | NCBI WGS metagenome assembly MDSZ01 (sample SAMN05326647, study PRJNA326480) | marine metagenome | isolation source: seawater | place: Indian Ocean: North | collected 2010 | reverse complement strand
GTTGTGTCTGCTTTCTAAGCCACCCGTGTGGTGGTGAACGAAGATGCGACCCGCGATTTCTTGCTTAAAAATTTCTAAGCCACCCGTGTGGTGGTGAACCATCCAGAACCTTAAGGTTGGCGGATTTACTTTTTCTAAGCCACCCGTGTGGTGGTGAACGTCAGACGTTACGACCATGGAACACATTGCCCTTTCTAAGCCACCCGAGTGGTGGTGAACAAATACCGCGCCTGTTGCTTTGAGTGCGGCTATTTCTAAGCCACCCGAGTGGTGGTGAACGGTCGCAGACCACTTCGCGGCAAGCCGCTTGCTTTCTAAGCCACCCGAGTGGTGGTGAACGTCCAACTGCACCAACAGAACTGGTAACTTTTTTCTAAGCCCCCCGTGTGGTGGTGAACGTACAGCTTTTTGGTATTGCCCTGGCTCTTTTTTTCTAAGCCACCCGAGTGGTGGTGAACATGAAAAAACACGACAAAAACTTGAAGAACACTTTCTAAGCCACCCGTGTGGTGGTGAACCCAGGTGCAGCTCGTCGCGCAGTTTTTCAAGCTTTCTAAGCCACCCGTGTGGTGGTGAACCTTTTGCGGTTGCCGAGCTTGAGCGCTCGCTGTTTCTAAGCCACCCGTGTGGTGGTGAACATTTTCGGGGGTTCGATTTGTGTCAGCGTTGGTTTCTAAGCCACCCGTGTGGTGGTGAACAAGGGGGCTGTTCTTGTCTTTCGGGTTGCATTTTTCTAAGCCACCCGTGTGGTGGTGAACTATTGATAGCGAAAAACCAAAACTTGGGAGAGTTTCTAAGCCACCCGTGCGGTGGTGAACTCCGCGCTGGCCAAGTGGTCGTTGGATTACCATTTCTAAGCCACCCGTGTGGTGGTGAACGTTGCTCGAAGAGATCGAGGAGTTCGTGATTTTTTCTAAGCCACCCGTGTGGTGGTGAACGTTTTCGATCTTGGCCCGCTTGCAATGGAACGTTTCTAAGCCACCCGTGTGGTGGTGAACCCATGAAATTCAGTTCAATGTTGCCTTTGTCGCTTTCTAAGCCACCCGTGTGGTGGTGAACTCTCACTCTCTACCGACTGCACCGAGCCCTCTTTTCTAAGCCACCCGTGTGGTGGTGAACTGAACATGCTTTTAGCAAACCATCTGAAAACAATAAAGATTTGTGTCAAATCATCAAAAAACCTTCGTTTTTTTAAAATTTGCATAAGTGACTTTTTTTACTGATTTTTTAAAGCAATGGTTTTGATGAAGTCAATTTGTCCGGAATGTTAAAGAACTGACCCAGGTTATTTTTCGAGTCTTGGGTTAAATATACGACTCGGTTGTCTTTTTGAACAGCTTTCACATGCTCAAAATAAAAGACGTTGGCACGCTTTGACATCATTACGGCCAACGGTTTTTACTTGCTCATTAGCGATTAGATTTCAGGTAAAAAAAACGGCTCCCCAAAGGTAGAGAGTCCGAACTTGTTGGGTGCAAACCCTGCAAACCCTTGCCCCTCTAGCTTCTTCACTGAGAACCGATAACGATGCCCATTTGACTTTGAGTCAAGGTTAACGAAAGGCCAGCCTGCGTCCTTTGCTTTATCAAGTGCGATTTGTTTCCAGTTCGGCCCTTCTCCTTCATAGACTTTTGATGGAATCCGGTGGCGGATATATTGAAACCACCTCCCCCTGTGCTGCTCTGTGTTAACAACAGAAGGGAAAGTTACAACAAAATAGTCCCTGACAACAAAATGACCCTTCGTTGACTCAACAAGAAGCATCAAGTCTTCCGATGTTTGCGCGAAGCAGCGTATCTGGAAATGCTCTTTTTCGATTGAAATTGCTATCTTCTCTGGGTTCAATTTCATAAATCCGTGGAGAATTCCGAGCAATCGATTTCTCAATACGGGCGCTTGCGTTCCACTGTCCTTCTCGCCTGGCTTCGGGATAAAGTCTGTGTAGTAAAGCAACATGATTACTCACCACCTTCGCTATAGACCCCACCCCGGATGACACACGCCAACAAGAACTTTGCGGCGTCTGATTTCAGGGCTTCGGCGTCAGAATTGAAGTCAGAGACATTGGCCATCAAATGGAAGCCAGAGTCTTTTTTTGTTCTGAAAAAGACCTGGTCTTCAAGGTTCGCCCCGTTAGGCTCCACGGGAATCGGGGAGCCTTTCTTTGAGAAATCTGTGTACCAGGTGTCAATAGTACGAATGGCGTTGCCAATTTTTTGGTCGCGAATGGCTGCGTGGCCCAAGTACACATTGCCTTTTGTTGGATCACCACCTTCAGATTGACCGACACAGTAAAGCGATCTGGCGAATCCTTTTTCTTTCCCGGACAGATAATTTTGAGATGGGAATACCTCGATACTGCCATGCATGCCAAAGCTGACAAGTGCGCGCACATTTAGAACAACATCGCGGGCACCGTTAAAGCCGGAGGCTAGATATCTTGTAAGTTCTTTTTCTTTTTCGCAGGCATTGTCAAAGGTGTTCATCCCGTAGTCAAGTGCGTCAAAAGAATAAGTCTGCCCACTGCCTTTTTTCCCAGCAGTTATTTCGATTATGATTTTTTCGGACTGGGTTCTGTTTCTCCACAACCACCGGCCGTTCACCAAATTCCTAACGTATCGAGCAGACAGCTCAAGCAGGGCGCCGTCGCGGGTGTTTTTGATAAACAGCTCAAGCTCTTTTCGGAACGCGCGTGCATCATCAATTGATGCGCCTTTGGCTGAAGCGCAAGCAGTGATTGCTTCTTGTTCTATGTCAATTGGCTTGAGGGAGAACTCAACAGCAAGGGCTACGGCTTGGGCGTGAGTCTTTGCAGTATCGGTGATTTGAACGTTGCTTACGGCACGCGCTGCTGTTGAGGCAGATGTTGAGTTTTCTTTTGAAGACGCTTTTTCTTTAGAGATATTCTGTGTGCCACGGATACCGTGTCGCATCACATGAAGAGGAACCTGCTCTCCGGTGTCGAGAAGACTGTACATCAGTCCATCGGTGACGTTTAAACAACGTTGAATCGAAAATACTCCGGGGGTTTTCTTAGTGGACATCGTAATTTCTCCTAGTTAGGCGGATAGATCAGTAAGGGCATCAAGATCAATTGCGTCGGGATCAAATATTGAGTCCTCGAAGCCATCTCTCTCGTTTAAGTCTGAGTGTTCCTGGGCGAGAACCCAGAGCTTGTTGGGTGAGCATTGAGCCTTAAAAAGGTAATCACCTAGCGGTCTTTTGTTTTGATTTTTAGAGATGTACTGAATAGCGCCGATCGCTGGTTCGGAAAATGCATGGGGGTAACCGTGAATTGCACCGGCCTGCTCTCTTAAGTCATTCAGTAGTGCAAACCCCACTGTTGCCAGTGCAACAAAAGGCTCGCCATGTTCTTTGAGTAAAATGGAGCGCATTGCCTCGACTTTGTTTTCGTGCTGCAGGAGGTCGCGTCGATCAAGAACAAAAAATCCGCCAGGAATGCTTGTGCATGCATCTTCAAAATTTTGGAAAACAGAAGTTTTCACCGACCGGATTAGCCCGCCACCAAACCTTTTCCCGCTGAGTGCAGACTGCACTTTTTCTGAGTCAACTTTGATTTCAATCTGAGCGATCAGAGTGACTTCCATGTCAGCCGTTGCAACTGGCTGAAGCCCCTGGCTAGTTGTCGAGCCAACATAATCGTTTTTGCTGAATGCGAATGCGCCTCGACGCTGCTGAGGGTACAGGCGGTTTTTATAGGTCGTGTCGAGCATGCTTTTCATCACTCTGTTGTGATGAATGTAAACAAATCCTTTCAGTTTGTTAGCTGCATCTTCTGGTCGGTTGTCCGGCAAGAGCTTGATGGCAAGCGCAGTAAGAAGGCCGTGGGCAGCGGTAATCTTCGGGCCACCAACAATTAAGTGTGAGTCAAGTTGATTTACCTCAGTGGCCTTTATGCGAATGGTGATGTAGCTGTCCATCTTAAAGCTCCTTGGTTAGCTCAAAGAGCTTGGCGGCAAAGGCATTCGTTAACGTCCTTTTTGAGGACTCATCAAGCTTGATTACGAAGGAGAGTTTTTCTTCTCCATTTACTGTTATTTTGCGCTTCAGGCTCAACAATCGTTCGGTCAGAACTTCTGCAAAATCATTTGCCCAGCCCTGCTGTAGTAAAGCTCTGTTGTAAAAGGGTGCTTCCACTGGGTTGCTCAAATGAGGGGAAAAATCGCCACCCTTACCAAAAACGGTAAATTCACTCATGCACTGTATTGCTCTGGCGCGAAGAGTAAAAAAGCTCAAAGAGGAAATTCTTTGCAATAGCAACTGTTCTGTTTCTCGAACCCGAGAGTTTGAAGGTATGACTTGGTCTGTTTGCTCATATTGTGTTCGGAATTTTGAGTAGTCCAATACTGCTTTGCTGTCAAACAGGGGGCCTGACTTCATGAGTCCTTTGTGGTAGATGAGCTTGCCGTACTTGGTGTCGGTATTGCTTTTTGGCGCTTCTTGAAACAACCCTTTTGTCATTGCTTCCCGGGTTAACCTGCCCGGGTTATGCGGGTTTGCTCCGCCTACGGGAAGCTCCACTTTTAGAGGGCCTCGGATGTAAGCGATAGAATCGTCAACTTTGCGGGCCTCTCTATTTGCTCTAATGTGGGATTCAACCGCTAAGTGGACTTTTGCATTGGCGTCATGGGATTGAATCGGCGTTGTCACGAAGAAACTGCTCCCGTCGTGCAGGCAGAGTTGGGCCATGTGCATTGGAAGCTGATCTTGAGCGCTGAAAACAACTTGAGTTTTGTGGGGAGTCGCAGTCTTTCGACGTATTTCTTCAGCAATTTGAGAATTGATTTTTTTTCTCTTCTCCAGCGCCTCCGGATCATCCAAAAGTTCAAGCGCCTTCAGGTTGGCCCAAAAGATACTTAAGACTTCGCCTTTGGAGGATTTCAGAGAACCCGTGTTTCTGGTGTACTCGAGCCTAAGCTGTTCAGTAGATAAGATCGATGCGGCGCAATAATAAGGAGCATTGAGAACCCTGTCTTTGCCCAGCAGTACGCCGCCCTCACAGTTGGTGTTTCTGGCGCGAAACGTGTGTGTCGCTGCGTAGGCAAGCGCTTCATCAATAGTTTCGCTAAACTGAAGTGGCACAAATTCTTTTTCGGGTTTTTTCAAGTTTTTATCACCTTTGGGTTTGGGTGGTAGTTCTTGTTGTTTGGTTTTTGGGGGTTGATCCAAGAGCCCAGGTGGGAAAAGATCTTGTTGTTTGGTCATGAGGAGTTATTTTCCGCCATATCAATTTAATATTAATATATTTGATATAATATGCCTATTGCAAGCAATTTTTTTATTTATTGTGCAAGTCTTCTTTGTCAATGAGTCGTCCGGTGCCGCTTCGAGGGTCAGTATCAAGGGCTTCAAGAAACACATGCGTGGCTTGTTACAAAATGGGCTCTGGTGCGGCACTGTGGATCGTTGGTTCAAAGGCCTCTTTTAACGAATATGGGTTTTATTCAGTGGGTCAAACCAGGGTTGAGAGAAGTTTGCGTTCTGAGCCAGAGCAATGGTTTAAAACTTGTTCCCTTTTGGTCAGGGCGGCGGCAGCGGCACATGATTTTGGCAAGGGCAATTTGTTTTTCCAAAACAAGATCAGGGGGCTGACTTCGAGTCAATCCGACCCTTACAGACATGAGTGGCTTTCAACACTGCTTTGCAGGTCTCTTCGAGCAAACCCGGAAAAAGACTGGCAGCAAGCATGGGTCGATGTGGCCAATTCCAGAGAGATTCAAAACGATCCAGCAGTTGAGAGTTCCCCGGCGTATGTTTGTGACAAGCCGCTACAAAGCATGTCTGACTGCATCGATGCGCTGGTGTTAACGCACCACGGGCTGGGGGCTTCTGGTCGATTCAGTGGCGAAGGAGCCTTGGCAGACCAGGTGGATTGTTTAACGCCACACGGCGGTGGCCCATCAAGTGCTTTGTCGTCGTGGCGTGGGCTGGAGCGCAGACTGGGCAGTTTGCTTGGTGATGAGTCGCTGATGGATCCATTGCGCCTAAAGGCGATGTATTTGTATTGCCGCCCTGCTCTCATTGCAGCAGATCACATGGTAAGTGGGCTAGAAAGCGATAGTTTGTTCGAGAAAACCAGCCAAGAAACATTCGCAAACAGTGAGAGAGACTCAAGCGGCATTTCCAGAGGGCTCAAACAGACCCTTGAAGATCACCTTTCCATGGTGTGCGATTCGTCGGGAGATTTGCTTCATAGGTTTGAGTCATTGCAAGAGCAGCTTGATTGTCTGCCCAAATTAACCTGTGAGCGCTTTTTTGAGCCAGTCTCGCAGGACAGGTTCCAGTGGCAAGAAAGCGCTGAAAGGGCAGTCAGAACGATCAGGTCTAAAACCACTGACCCAGTGCTGGTTTTCAACATGGCCGGCACCGGTGCAGGAAAGACCAGAGGCAATATGAGAATTGCGCTGGCGATGGGTAACTCTGCGCGAGTTTCGGTGGCACTTAATCTTCGCTCCATAACCATCCAAACAGCAAAGGCGTATGAGCAAATGGGGCTCAGCGCAAACGAGCTGTCTATGGTGATTGGAGACAGTCGGGCAAAGCAGTTTTTAGAACGCTCTGTACCGGTGGATGATGATGGAAACGACACGCCCATGACTGACTTCGAAGCCATTGGTAGCGAAGGCCAACTGCCCGATTACCTGTTGCCGATGTTTGAGCGAAAGCCTGCCCAGAGAACAGTTCTGGCAGCTCCCGTGTTGGTGTGCACCTTGGACTACTTGGTTCAGGCCGGACAGCCAGGCGACCAAGGGCATTACGTTCGATCGTGCTTAAGGGCAATGACAAGCGATTTGATAGTCGATGAGATCGACTCATTGGATTCAAAGAGCCTGGTCAGCATCCTGAGACTTGTGCAGATTCACGCCTTTTATGGCAGAAACATTATCTGTTCAAGCGCGACGATTAGCCATCCAGTGGCCATGGCCATTTATGACGCTTTCAAATCAGGAATAGAACTCAGATCTAAGCTTCGTCAATCCAATGAATCTGTTTGCTGCTTGTTCGTGGATGACGCTCTTGATTGCGAAACCTTTGTGGGAGACTGCTCAAGCGAAGGTTCTGAGTTGTTCTCGGGCGCTTTGAAAGGCCGACTGGAGAAATTAACCCAACATCATCTGGATCACGCAAAAAGATATCGAGTCGCACGATTCTTGGATTTTCAGCTCGATCCGGCAGCGCAAGCCGGTGGCTCCAATTTGCTTTGCTGGATGAACGCTGTCCAGTCTTGCATCATGGATCTGCACCGAATGAATGGCTTTATGGTTGGCAAGACGAAAGTGTCTGTCGGCTTGATCAGAGTCCCTAACATCAAGGAATGCCAGCTCTTGGTAAAGCACCTACAGTGCACCGGCTTGCCTGTGCGGGTGGGTTGTTACCATTCCAAAGACATCTTTCTTGCCCGAATGATCAAGGAGCAAAAGCTTGACCATCTGCTTTCGAGACACAAGGGCAACGAGGCGTTGGAAAATTGCGAGGAAGTTCGTGATGCTGTCGCACAGGGCCGCTCGGACATAGCCTTGGTTCTTGTGGCAACACCCGTGGAGGAAGTGGGCAGAGATCACGATTTTGATTGGGCGGTAATTGACGCATCTTCATGTACCAGCATCATTCAAACCGCTGGCCGCGTTAACCGGCATCGCCTTTTTGAACTGCCCCTTGGTTCCTATAACGTTGCAATCCCCCGCTACAGCATCAAGCATTGTAAAAACCTTGATCGTGCACGTCCTTTGGCTCCAATTTACCAGATGCCTGGTCACGAGGCTGTTTTGCCGAATTACGTGCCCAAGGAGTTCAGATACCTTCGAGACGTTGCGGGCATGCTTTGCCGAGGGCCAGGACACCTTGAGTCTGACCTGATCGTGAACGCACGAATAAGGTTCAGCGATAAGTTCGGCTTTACCCGTGCGGACAACTGGCAGATTCAAGAACAGATCAAGCCTTTTTTCGGGCTTGGACTTGGCGTGTTCGATGGCAATTGCGGATTTTTGAATCGACAACCCTATGATCAAACTCGGCTTCGCGACGGATCTGGATTAATGTTTGAAGGCTGTCTTGAGGAAGTTGATTGTGAGCCTGTTTTCTTTAAGTATGACTTTTCGAGTGAGAAAATGAAATACGCCGTAAGGGCCAGAAAACTCAGGACTGCGATGGTCTTTGTCGATGAGAGTTCTGATACTGGCTGGCTAACTCTTAGCCAAGATGAGCTGTTTGAGAAACACAAAGAGCTTCGCATCCCGCATGCATTGGATTACGCAATCCAGATGTACTCAGAATTTGATAGCCCTCCCACTCAATATTCAAATCTTCTTGGTTTTTTGAACCAGTAACCCCCCACTCGTGCTTTTGGCGACGGTTAGATTCTCTCCGACCGTTCGTTTCACTTTTCCCCAGGGATTGCTTTAATTTCCATCCGAAGCGATATGATATAATATATGTTCATTCTGAAAAGAGAGATACGCATCATGTCAAGCACCACAGCCCACGAGTTCAAGGTCCACAGTCAAATCATCGTTCAGTTGATCAAACGACAGGCCGGCACTTTGCCGAAAGCGTTGTTGGAGTTGTATCAAAACAGTGTGGACGCCGGTGCGACTTCGACAGTGCTTGAACTCACCCAAGACGGTTTTGTATTTCAAGACAACGGCAAAGGGTTTCTTTCTGAGCAAGAGATTCACGACCTGTTTGGTTGCGTGGGTTGGCCCCACGAGGAAGGCTCAAGGGTGTACGGTGAGTTTGGCTTGGGGCGACTACAGATTTTGAATTTCGCGTCCACCGACTGGATGACCAATGGCATGCAAATGAGCGTGGACATCAACACAAAAGGGATGTCCTACGAAGTACTGCACGGCACCAATGAAATCAAAGGGCTTCGAATCGAAGGCAAGTTCTTTAAGCGCCTTGAATTGCGCGATGTAATCAATGCCACGCAGGAATTCAAAACGGCGGTGAAGTATTCACCTGTTCCAGTAACGCTGAACGGAGAGCGCATCGACACGGATTGCTCAAAGGTGAAGTGGACTTTTGAGACTGAGGATGCTTACATACTGATCAGCAGCACGCGGCGCGACATCAGTGTGTACAACCAAGGCGTGTATGTTCGAGACTACCCGGCACACACCTTCGGTGGTTCGGGCGGCGTGGTGGTCAGCAAGCTGGGCGTACGCCTTGTGCTAAATACCGCTCGAAACGACATCATCACTCAGGACTGCAAGGCATGGGCGCGCATCAAACCATTTTTGATGGATCAGGCCAAAAAGGAGCGCAAGAAAGCGGTTAGCTTTAAAGAGGACAGCATCCGATTCATGCGCCATGAGTTCGATTCTGGTGAAGACTTTGAGCCTTTCTACACTGGCCGGTACATCAAGGACATCCAGGGCAGAATGCACTCATTCAAGTCGATTGAGTCAAAAAGCTGGCGCAACAAAAAGGTTGCTGTGGGCGAGGTACAGAATCGAGCGTTAGTTTCGGCACATGAAGCTGAGCAGATCTTTGTGTTTGACAAACACTCCATTGGCAATCTTGGTTGCGACAACATCAGTGAGTTTGGGGAACTGGTGGCGAAGGTGCTGGCACGCTTTGAAAATAGAGGCATCGTGCAATTCAGCCGAGCTACCATGGTGAATAACACTCAAGAGATTGAGAGCCAGTTTCGAAGCAAGTTCAAATTGATCCCCAAAGAAGAGCAGACCAAAGCCGAGCAACTTTTTTTGGCCTGTCTCGCCTGTTCTATTAGAATTGTAAAGAAGATTGTTTCCTCAAGTTGCTGATAATAAACAATTTATTTAAACTCAATTCACAAGTAAGCTAACTTTCAGTGAGAGTACAATTGTAAAGTAGACAGACTGTAGATTAAAAAGGTAAAGTAAATAGAAATTACTCTGTCCAAGTCTATATTATGGCCTCAGAATCGATGCGTCACATCAAAGGTTTAAGTGACACCATCTGGGCTGACTTTACAATTTGGCCAGGCTTTGATGAAGCTTCACTAGCTCCAGATAAGCTAGCCAAATTCCTC
>MDSZ01037582.1_pt1 | contig 10036 bp, 4 predicted proteins | sample 811201 | NCBI WGS metagenome assembly MDSZ01 (sample SAMN05326647, study PRJNA326480) | marine metagenome | isolation source: seawater | place: Indian Ocean: North | collected 2010 | reverse complement strand
GTTGAGCTGCACCACCACCAGGGGTGTTCATTACTCCCCCTACATTTGGTGAAGCCATTGTTCCTCCACCGCCTCCGTTGCTGCCATTTCCGTATGCCATTTATTATCTCCTATTTATACTATACATTTGCATTTGTTTTAGGGTCAACATCAATTTCAAATGTTCTATAGATTCCTGTTGCCACATCAATTAATGTACAATGAGTTGTAACATCTTGTGATTGTGGTCGTTTAAAGTTTAAATAAAAAGTACTATCATTTGGTGTAAATGAATGATAACTCGCATCTGGTGATTCTATATTAACTAATGCATTATAAGTCATTCCACTCGTGTCTGCTATATTTGTAACTGCAAAACTAGATGGACTTGCTGCACTGACTGAATCTATTGCGATTTGATTACCAATGATAAGTATACATTGACCTGGATTTGTTTGATTCAACTTGAACTTAACTTCTACACCTAAGTATCCACCGTCTGTCTGTACAGGGTCTGTTTCAGCATTTATATTAATCACTTGATGGTCAACACTATCTCTTACTTCCCAATACGGAAGTCCTGTAACATCTTGAGGTAAAGTTACTAACTTATTCCTCATATAAAATTCACCTCTAGGAATAGCTTCTAAAGATGGTAAATTTTCAATTGCTTCACCATAAAAAGCAGAACCACTAGGATGGTCAGGATTCCAAAGTCTATAATCAATACCAGAATCTGATAATGTAAAATATTGTATATTTAATCCTTGCCCTTGAGCTAATCTTTTTCGACCTTCTTTTGTTAAAACTGCATCAACTACAATTGTTGAATTATCTAAATATCCCATTTGATTTTCTCCTATGATGAAATGTCAATAACTTTTTTTAAATTAATTCTATTCATATATAAATATAATATTTTTATTTTTTTTGTTAATTTTTTAATTAGTTTGATTACCTTCTTGTTCCATTCCTGTTTTGACAATTCTTAATGTATTGTTATTTTCTGGTGCTAATTCAATTCTATAAAATGAAGATGTACTTAAATCTTCCCACTCTTGTTGTGTATTAACACCGAACGGTGAATAAAAATATCCGTAATTCCATAAAGACTTTTGGGGAGATATACTATTTCCGACACCACCTGTTCCTGGACCAAATTTTGTCCCCCTATTGTTATAATATGATTGTCCTTGTAAATAACCAATATGATTAGTAGGCATTCTTGTATCCGAATCAATCAATCTTCCATATGGTTCTGCTGTAGAAGAAGTAGAATAATATTGTTGAGTTGTACCTAATTTTCTTATTGGTACTGCTCTACTTGTTCTTAAATTTCTTTTATTTTCAAATGTAGTTTCACTTGTATAATCTGTATTTTCAATACCACTAAAACTACTTGTTGTTAAATTTACTCTCTCTGGGTCTGTTATCCCTACAAATACAACATCTTCTTCATAATGATATGTATTGAATCTCCCATCAAGCCCAGGTGCCGCTGGATTTTTAAAATGTAGTCCATCAGAACCAGTTTGCCAAAGTTTCTGTGGATTTGTTTTACTAACATCAGCAAAAAAGAAATTTGATAAATCATAATTTTGTGTATCCTTATTAGCAAATCCATATTCTGTAACTTCGAATGTTCCTAAAGATGATGTTGAAGTTTGAAAACCATGAAATGTTTTTTGTGGAGGTGTAAAAAATTCTGCTCCTAATTCATTCGGAGATTCAAAATCACGCTTAGTAACAGATGGTTGTGGTACAATTTCTCGCTCAGGTGCACTTAATAATGGTGGTGTTTTTATTCTTTGTGTATATGTTGGTTTTAAAATATTACCAACACTTAATTTAGCTTTAGCTGGAATAAGTTTTTTTACACTTTCAACAAAACTACTATTGAATATTTTTTTAGTTGCTTCAATAAATCGTGTCATATCAACTGATATGTTATATTCGTTTAAAGTTTCATTAAAGTTATCTAAATCTGGATATGAATTTTTAAAATCATCTCTAGGGTCAGCAAATAAATCATTGAAATCTAGATTACCTAAATTATCTTTTAAAAAGTCATTAATAATATCTTGTGGTGACCTTGTAAAAAATAAATCAGAAGTGTGTATGAAATCTTTTTCTTCCATATCACTATTATATCTTAATACACTAGATGCAGGATTTAAATTACCTACTAATTTTTGTGAGTCTTCAACAATCACACTATTATCAGAATATTGTAAATTTCCTCCTCCATTACCATATATTGGAAAGTTAAACAAATCAATTACTTCTGAATCATAAACAATTGAAGACGAATTAAACATATTAATATCTAATGTTATATCACCTCCTAATTTTTTTGTAGATGTATCTTTTATAACAAAGTCTGTAGAACCTGATTTATGATTCTCACTTAATGGATAATGATACATTAATTCATTTACAGAAGATGTTATATTATTACCTACAATACTTTTTTTATTATATATGTGTTGTTTAAATGATGTTAACGATAATGGACTATTCCAACTTTTAATTTCAGCTACAGAACCTGTATATTGCCCGTTAACATCAGAGTTTGCAATACGAAACTTATCTATACTTCCGGATTGCCAGTTTTTATTTGCAGTAGATTGTGAATCACCATCAACAATCAACTTACTTGAAGTTAAAAATGTAAGTTTATCACTAGTATTTTTTCCTACAATTAATTCATAAGTGTGAATTGCTGTAGTATCTTGGCCTGAACTACTTCTTTGGATAGCAACATTTATAAATGAATTATCAAGAACAGAATAAAAATCTGTTTCAGCAACAAGACTATTAGTTAATAATGTTGTATGACCGCCTGCACCTGTTCCTAATTTAAATTGAAATTTACCTTTATTTTTATTAATAGTTTTATTTGAAGAAGAGGGAACTAATGTGACCTCCCATAATTTTTTAGATGGTGTTGAATCATAAGAAGCAAATAAACTTTGAGTTGTTGTTGTATCAGAGGATATTTTAAATACAGCTTCGACAGCAGATTGTGTTAAAACACTAGTAGTATTCCATTTAAATGAAAAATTATTTGAATCAAAACTATCATTAATTATTATTGATTTAAAATCAGTTGGTTTACTTTCAACAGAAACACTTCCTGTCATATCAAAAATTCCTACAGCAGATATGTCTGTATCATTTGAAAGAAATGATTGGTCGTATTTTTTTAGATTTGAACCAGCTTCTTTTAATCTTAAAACATTACTTGGTAATCCATAACAATTCAATAATGCTTTAACACTATTTTGTGTTCCTTTTGTTTTATATAAATAACTAACATTATTTAAAACATTATTTATTACTTTATTTGAATATTGTTCAGAATTATCTAAACTTTCATTTAATCCAAACATATTTAAAAAGTTATTATCCTGAATAGGCATAATTCTAAATCCAATATGTTCAGCTAATAATTTATTAAATTTAGAAGGGACTTGTTCATAGTCTGAATATCCTTGATTAAACAATCTATAATAATCATCAATTAAAACTTTATATTCATCAAAAAATTCACCAATTGTGTTAACATATGTAATTAATTCTTGATTATTTTCTTTGTTGTCTGAATAACTAGATGGTATATTATTTATCAATCTTTGTATATTTTGTGCATCATAAAAAGATGCAGAAGCAAGCATACCATTATACCAATTAGTAAAATCATCTGAATCGGTTGAATAGTGATAACTAAATGGTTTTATATTAATAGGATTATCAGTAGTAACTTTTACATCTGTGATTAATCCATTTAAATTACTATCTCCTGTTGCATCAATTGTAATATTGAATAAATCACCTCTAGGTACAAAACTACCACTAATAGTTTCACCACTACCTGTATTGTAACTAGTTAAACTTATGTAGTCTTCACCAAAAGGAGTTTTTGTAGTAGTAGGTTGAGATTGATAACTCGAGGATATAATAATTATATCAGATGAATTTATACCATAATTAATTTGATTTAATCCAATAGTTTTATTTCCAGCAGGTACCCAATGAGAACCTGAAGATTTAAAAATATATCTTCTATACTCACTACCAGTAGCTGTAGGCACTGCTATGTTTTGTAAATTTAAAGCATCCATAGGATAAATAGGTAATGATGATGTCACGGTATTATTATGTTTTAAATTAGTTGAAACAGAAGAAGAAGCTCTCATCAAAAATGATAGATAAAAAGAACCAGTTGAATTATTAAATGGTATTTCTTCTAATTTATATTTGTTTTCAATTACATTTATTTGTTCTGAGGCTGAACCAGAAATTTTATATACAACATCAAAACCTTCTTTGTTAAATTCTTGTGTAACATTTTTTGATAATGATAAACTTGATGAAGAATCAGTATATTGATATCCTAGTCCAGGGACAGAACCAGTTGATGTTGTTTGATTATCAAAGTATAAATATTTTTCATAATCAGTAAATGTGTTTATAATATCATTAATTGATTCAAAATTTTGATTTCTAATTTCAGTAGCTGGTGCATTATATGTGCTTAAATCTTGACTTGTTGCTGTCAATGAATGAGAAATATCTGTTATATGTGTTTCAATTTTTTCGAGTTTAGATTTAAAATTTTCGAGTCTTTTTTCTGCAGAACTAAAAAATACAAAGTTTTTAAAATTAGAATAATCAACTAATTTTTGTTTATAATGATATGAACCAGAGATGATAGCATTAAGTCTTCTTTCAGGGACTGAAGATGTTATTTGATTTCTGTTTTCATATGTATTTGTATCTTTTATTTTTTGTTCAACATCGTCAAACTTAAAATCAGTAGCTAAAGGATTCCCAAATTGTCGAAATCCCTCGTCAAGTTTTCCACCATAAATTACTTCACTTTTAACTATTTCTGAGTCTTGTATTAATATATTTATTTTTCCAAGTTTTTTAAAACTTGATGGTAACGGTGCATTTAATTTTATTACCATTTGATATTTATTAGCATCTGACCTATCAACAATTGAATTGTCAACAAAATAATTAGAATTAATAACAGGTATGTAAGAACCTTCATCTGTTGGTATAACTACATCTCTGTCATTACTATCTATAACTGATTTTAAAATAGGTTGTAATGCATCATATATGCTTTCAACAGGTGCAGTTCCCCCTAAATCAAAAATTGAATCTTCATATTGTGAAATTACATCACTTACTATACGAATTTCTATTTCTTTTCTTGAGTTTGAAATTCTGTGGATAATAAACTTTATCCCAAATCTTAATATTTCAGGAAAGTAACTCATTAATTACTACCCCCTTGTTGACCTGTGGCTTGATTAGCTTGTACTGCTTGTCTAAGTTGTAAAAATACATCTTGAAATACACCATATTGTAAAAAAAACTTTGTGTCTTTTGATAAATTAAATGTTTCTAGATTTGATAAAACTTCAAAAATTTCACTTGTTTTTAATGCAAATTTTTTCAAAGTAGTAGACACTTGTCCTTGTATCATTCGACTTTCTAAAGGATATGGTACAAATTGATTCTGTCTAACAACTTCTAAAGATTGATGTGGTTCATTTATGTGTTTTTCACCAATCATATAAGTGCTTGTTGGAGTATGATAATGCATAGGCCCAAAATAGAATTTACCTGTTGAGGTATTTTTTAATAATGGTTTAGCTGAATTTAATGTTAATATTTTCTTCTCATTTTCATCCATAATTTGTAATTCAACAAAATACATATTAGCTGTAGCTGCTATATTAATGTTATCAATTGATTGAAAGGGAGATGAACCTAATGTTGGATATTGTTTTATACTAACAACATCTGTAGAAGTTTCATCTATAATTATAGCACTTTGTTCATCATTATATATGTTAACTAAATAACTCATATTTCTCCTTAAAAGGATGCATCCCTAAACATATGCATGGTTTTAAATTTATATTTTGTTTCACCTAATCCACCTTCATAACTTGGTATTTCAAAATTATCGTCAACATCACCAGCTATCATATAACCACCAAAAGTAAATGGCCCTCCCAATGGTTGTTGTTGTCCGAAAAATTGTGTAGCCGCATCACCGAAAAATGCCATATCAGCGCCTCCAATTGGTTCAGGATACACACTTTGTGGTACAAGTGTTGCTCTATGTGCAGTAGCAGCCATACTAGATGCAGCAGTATGTGCATTTGAATCACCAGGAAAATTGTTTGCAGTATCTACATCAAGGCCCATTACAGGTTGAGCAAATCTATAAACCCAAGAATTAAGCATAGGGTTCCATTCCCAATGTGGTTCATAACATCTTACAGCCGTAACACCTAAATATTGACCACTTACAGCGTTATAACCAAAACCTCCATATGGATTTGTAAAATCTGTTTGATAATAATTTGACCTTGCACCTGGTGGTCTTGTGTTCCAATTTTCTGGATTATTGGGGTCTGTATTAAAATTTGATGTACCATTAATGATAGTTGAGTCGTGCCAACCCCAAAGACTATCTTTACTATGGTTGTTTTTAATAGTAGGATAACACCATTGCATAAAGTCTGCACCTCTACCAAAATAAACCGTGTATTCTCTCAAAGGTTCAAAGTTAAAATTATGATACCTAACTAACCCACCTTCTTCTGAGTAAACATTACCTGTACTCATACCTTGAAATTGTTTTTGTATATTTAAAGCATAATACTCTGGATTGGCTTCTGAAAAGGCATCAAACCATTTTTGAGCAACTACTTGAATCCTTTGTTTATAACTACCATATTGTGCAAAAGCAGGGTTTGGTGCAGTTTCACCTTGAACTTCATCTTGTGTAAGTCCGAAACCACCACCATCATCACCTGGTTGAACTCCTGGGTCACTAAGATTGTAGTGGTTATTTAACAAAGATACGATTCCTTGTCTTGAATAAGGACCATATCCTGCATTAGGATAGGCACCCGGTGTTTCAATAGGAGCCTTTAAATTTTTAACATAGTTTCTTACAATGTTGTTATCATATTCATCGAAATTTACACCAACATCAGAATTGAAAATTGCGGCTGAAATAAGAGACTCATCTTCTCCACTCAATCCAACCATTTCACTATGATACATTGCACCTATAGGTGTGTTGCTTCGTGCACCATTATTTTTTCTCATAAAGGCAGGTAAACTCTCTTGTAAATTATCAAGAGTTAATTGTGAATAAGCTGTTTGTGGTGTAGTCCAAGGTTCTTCTTGAATACCTTCATAAAAACCATTGACTGAGTTTCTATCATTATCTCCAAAAAGTTCTCCACCCCAACTATCTGGATTTATACCAAAACGATAAGAACTAACTGGGATATTTTGCAATGTTGGTAATTGTGTATCCACTGGAGTTCCATGTCTACCATCTAATTCTAATCCTTCATCATATTCATATTGATTTAAAGCATCATTGTAATCTGATGAAAATGTTTCATATTGAGGTAAACTTTGAATATTAATATTGTTGATAGCTATCTCATCTGGTAAATCATAACTAACATTGGATTCTAACAATCCAAATTCATTTCGTAATCTAACATTTAATTCTTGTAAAGCTGTCACTATACCTGTATCTGATATATTATTTGCCATCAAATCTGTAGCTGTGTTAATTATATCACTTAAAGCTGTTTCAGATAATTGACCATCATTGTTTAAAGCAGCTACTTCAACTGCACTTGTAATACTTGTAAGTATTTCTCCAAAGGTATCACTTACTGAATCAACTACATTTTGTAAATTGTCTATTAGACCTTTTCTTATTTCTGTTAACAAAGTAATTACGGTTGCAGAAGCTTCTTGAGATAACAATAAAGATTGAACTTTTTTCTTTGAATAAATTGGTATATCATATTCACTAGGTTCTAAAATTTTTACGCAATCATCTAAGACTTTTGCAATAGTTGATTGACCTGTAGTTGATAAATCTATTTTATTTGTAGAACTTACCTCTGTACCTCTATTAACTCTTACACTTGTGAAATATTGTTTAGCATTATTACCATTTGCTCTTATTCTCCCACCTGGATAAAATTCAGTTTCAGAACCATCAAATACATTTTCTAAAGTATTTTGATAACCTACATACCAATGTATTCTTCTTCTAGTGTAGTTGTTTGGTAATGCATTACCATTAATATCCACACTTTCTTCAGGTATAGTTATAGTTTTTTTCCATTGTGTCCATAGTGTTTCACCTTGCCAAGTTGCAATCTCTTCACCCCTCATTTCATTAGCCATCTGTTGAGCAGAAAAATTTGTATTGTCATTAAATGGCCAATCTTGAACTACAATTTCATCTGATATTGGTGCAACAGGAGAAGAAATGGCAACTACTTTGTAAAAAAAATGAACACCAGGTTGAAGTTCTGCATAATTGTTAGGGTTAAAATTGTTGTCTTGTGTTGACCAAACTGATAATGTGTAATCGAGACCAGGTGTAATTAAATTACTATCGACTTGAATTTTATACCAGGCTGGCGCATTTCGTTGTGTACTTAATACGAATGGTGAAAAACCAGGATTCTCTTTTTCAATAATTCTTTGTGATACTCTAGCAAATTCTCTTCCTTGTGCTGTACCATTCCATGGATTACTTTCATCAAAATTTGAATTAGATTGAACAACATCAAATTGAATATTTCCTAATGCATTAACAGGTAACCAACCTTGTTCTGTAGTTAACATAGTTGAGGCATCTGAATTGTATATAGTTTGATATGAACCAGGACCGATACCACCTCCGAAGTCTCCATTATTGATAAAAGAAGAACCAACAATGTATTCAAATCCAGGTGGTATGATTTGTTTTAGTTTTGTCCATGTGTTAAAAAATTGTTTTATTTTAAATTCATCATTTTCAGGTAGTATTTCACTTATTTCTGTTTCAGTAGTGTCTCGTAAAAGTTTTTTAGAAATTAATCTTTTTTTGACACCTATTGGTAATAAATCTCCTGTCTCATCTGTAAAGTTAAAACTTCCTAATGTTTTAATAAAACCTTTAGAAGTCATTAGATTTTCAAATTGTGTTGATGATAACGCAGGTGATGTTAAATTATTTGCAATAGTAGAATAAATATCTTGTACATCGAAGTTATACCCTAATGTTGAATTTAGTAAAATTCTATCTTGTGTACCTTTGAATCTAAGATAGGGAATGAAGGCAGCAACTTTACTTTTTATTTCACCACCTAAATTATCAATTGAAGATGTCCCAGCATATAAATTTTCAAGTTGAGAAATAGGTATACCTTCTTGATAAAAATCTGTTTCAATGCCTCGCCAAATATAAGCATCAATCTCTAATGTATCATTTGATACCGGCTTCCCGTTTAATTTTAAAGCTATATATTCTAAAACATTTAAATCAGATTTATTTTGTTGATATATATTATCAAAAGAAATCAATGGTTCATTTATTAATCTCCCTTTAGAAAGTAAACCATTTTTAATTGTTGGTTGAAATAACCCTCCATCTTTTTGTATATAATTTTTTGGTGCCCCTTCATTGTCAACTAATGTAGGGTCAATAGTTGATTTATTAATATATGGTTGTGCAGAAAAAAACAAGGGTATTTCTACGAGTCTGTTACTAATAAAATCGTAAATTTCTTTTTGATATTTTTTAAAATTACCTAAATTTTTAAATTGTTCAGCCATTATTACCTCACAACTTTAAATTCAAAATCATTATCAAATATTTGTTCCTGTGTATCATTGTAATCAACTTTAATTAAAATTTTATATGTCCTATCAGGATAAAAACCATTCATATATTCTGTGAAATAATTACTTTTAGTATCACAAGATAATTTTGTATTCGAAGAAAAGTCAATAACCATTTGTCCTGTTGCAACATCTTGAATAGCATATGAACCACTACCTTCAGGAATAAATGAACCAGATGTTGTTTGAAATGAATCAGTAAAAGTTTTTTGTATAAATTGTTTTCTTGCTCCTATTCTAAATTTAGGAACTTCTGTTTCTTTATATTTATCTCTTAAACCAATTGTGTAAATAAAATTATCAGTATTACCCGACATAT